>Ga0209022_1000017_pt1 | contig 221553 bp, 213 predicted proteins | sample PinacodermPK_FD_187300 | JGI IMG/M metagenome (GOLD analysis project Ga0209022, IMG submission 187300) | Host-associated microbial community of the marine sponge Aplysina aerophoba from Gulf of Piran - sponge pinacoderm, lysed by proteinase... | ecosystem: Host-associated > Porifera > Sponge >... | reverse complement strand
GGGGGGGGGGGGGGGGGTATAAAAAGGTGTTGCGTCCCCGCCGGGCAGAGGGGGCTTTGCTTTTTCTTGCCCCCCTGACAAGGGTGGTAGGGCGGGGTGGTTTTCGTCCTGGGAGGTTGCTGGAGAACCGCCGCCTACCGTAGGGACAGGCCTCCGTGCCTGTCCGTGGCCCCCGCGCCTGTCCGAGGTCGCGACCTGTCCCTACACCCCCTCCCGCATCAATTCCTGCACCCCGTCCGCGTCGAACCTTCGTTCGTCGGGGATTTCAACAACCTCTTGCGGGTCGGAGCCCGTGCAGGAACTCGGGAGTGTCGATTCCCCCGGCTTGACCAACCTTCGTGAATTTTGCGGTTGCGCCGGAATAGCGCTTGGCATAGTATGTTTACTTGCGTCACAACACATTGCCGATGAGTTTGAAAGGGTGGTTGGCCGTTCGTATTCGTCCGGCGAACCGGTAGCTGATGATGTGGGTATTAACCAACTCTCATAAAGGAGAACCCCATGAAACGTCGTGACTTTATTGCCGGGACCGCGGCAGGGACCGCCGCTGCGGTCGTGGCAGGCAGCGGGTTGGCCCGGGCGCAGAAGGCGCCCGCCGTAATGAGGAAGCGCCTCGAGATCGCCATCGTCACCACCTGGCCGCGCGATTTCCCGGGGCTCGGCACCGGGGCGCAGCGTTTCGCCAAACGGCTCCAGGATATGAGCGACGGCCGCATCAAGGTGAGCTACTTCGCCGCGGGCGAGCGCGTCGGCGCATTCGACTCGTTCGACGAGGTGGCGTCGGGCAACGCGCAGGCCTATCACGCGGCCGACTACTACTGGAAGGGCAAGCATCCGGGTTGGGCCTATTTCACCGCCGTTCCCTTCGGCCTCACCTACACCGAGTTCAACGCCTGGATCCGTTTTGGCGGCGGACAGCAGCTCTGGGACGAACTGGCCGCAGGGTTTGGGCTCAAGGGCGTCATGTGCGGCAACACGGGCGTCCAGATGGGCGGCTGGTTCCGCAAGGAGATCAACAGCCCCGACGACCTGAAGGGCCTCAAGATGCGTATCCCGGGCCTGGGCGGCGACGTCATGGCGAAGCTCGGCGCCTCGCCGGTGTCCCTGCCGGGCGGGCAGATCTACGAGAACCTCGTCTCGGGCGCCATCGACGCCACCGAATGGGTGGGGCCGTGGAACGACGAGTTCATGAAGTTCTACGAAGCGGCCAAGTACTACTACTATCCCGGCATGCACGAGCCCGGCTCGATGCTCTCCGCGGGCTTCAACAAGAAGTTCTGGGATTCGCTCTCGAAGGCCGATCAGACGATGATCGAGGCCGCGGCCGCCATGGAGAACGACGTGATGATGGCCGAGTACAACGCCAAGAACGGCGCTGCGCTGGCGAGGCTCACGCGCGATCAGGGCGTCCAGGTGCGCAAGTTCAACGACGACATCTACGACGCGTTCGGCAAAGCGGCCGAGGAGGTCTTCGCGGGTGTGGTGACCCACAGCCCGCTCGCCAAGCGCATCCATGAGAGTTTCGACAAGGCGCGCCGGGAGATCGGCGCGTGGTCGAATCTCTCCGACCAGGCGTTCGTGGCGCAGCGCAACCGCGTGCTGGGCGTCTCGAACTAGGCGACCGGCGTATAGCATGACGGACCGCTACGGTTTCATACGGTGACGGAAGATCGGTTGAACGAGGACGAAAGACGGCCCGGCATCGCGGACGCGCTCTACCGCGCGTTCGCGCTGTCGCTGGCCGCTACGACGTTCGTGTTTCTCTTCAACAACTATCTGGTCTACTGGTTCGGCTGGCCGGGCGTCGCGCGCATCATGGGCGGCGCCCCGCCCGGCGGGGCGGCGGCTCTGCTGGCATGGCTTCAGAGCGCCGGCTACGTCATTCCGGTCGCCGCCATCACCGTCTTCGCGCTCCGGAACCGCGAGAGGCCGTTCGCCTCGGACGCGGCGCTTCTCTATTCCGTCACCGCCTATGTTATCTCTGCGGCCTTCTGGTCGACGTTCTTTATCGGGATCGTCGACGGCGTCATATCGTTCCTGCGCGTGGAAGGCCTCCTGCCCGCGGTGTTCGGCAAGGCGCTGGCCCGGCAACTGGGCGTCTCGAGTTTCCGCGGCCTCTACGTGCACTTGCCGCTCATGCTCGCGGCGGCCGTGGTGGCCTGCTTCAGGCGGGGGCTCGATTTCATCTGGCTCGCGCTTCTCGTGGTCGTCGCCGAGTTCCAGATAGTCATCGCGCGCTTCATCTTCTCCTATGAGCAGGCGTTCATGGGCGATCTGGTGCGTTTCTGGTACGCCGCGCTGTTCCTGTTCGCCAGCGCCCACACCCTGGTCGCCGGAGGCCACGTCCGCGTGGACGTGCTCTACACGCATTTCAGCGATCGGCGCAAGGCCCTGGTCAACGCGTGGGGCTCCATACTGCTCGGCGTGCCGCTGTGCTGGACCATCCTCGCCGTCGGCATGTCGGGCAAGGCGTCCGTCATCAACAGCCCTTTGCTGTATTACGAAACCTCCCAGAGCGGGTACGGTCTCTACGTCAAGTACCTGATGGCGGGTTTCCTCGCCGTCTACGCCGTGTCCATGATGACGCAGTTCCTGGCTTACTACCTCGACGCCATGGCGGTTCTCCGCGGGCAGTCGCCGAGCCGGTCCGCACACGAGCCGGCCTGACCGTGGAGCTTTTCTTTCTCGCACTGCTGGTCCTGGCCATGGCCTTGGCGCTGGCGTCGGGCTACCCGGTGGCGTTCGCGCTGCCCGGCTCGGCCATCCTGACCATCGCCCTCGCGTCGATCACCGGCTACATCTTCGCCGGGGACGTCAGCGCCTTCTTCGCGCAGGACGGCCCCGTTCAGTGGCTGACGGCCGGCGTCACCAATTTCCGGGGCGTCTACTGGGAGGTCGAGCGCGACACCATCATCGCCGTGCCCCTGTTCGTGTTCATGGGCATCATGCTGCAGCGCTCGAAGATCGCCGAAGACCTGCTGGTGACCATGGCGCGCCTGTTCGGGCCGGTTCCGGGGGGGCTCGGCATCTCGGTGGTGCTGGTGGGCGCGCTGCTGGCCGCCACCACAGGCATTCTCGGCGCCACCGTGGTGGCCATGGGCCTCATCTCGCTGCCGGCCATGCTGCGCAACGGCTACTCGCGCCGGCTCGCCACCGGCACCATCTGCGCGTCGGGCACGCTGGGGCAGATCATCCCGCCCTCGGTGGTGCTCATCATCCTGGCCGACCAGCTCTCGAACGCCACCGATCAGGCGGGCACGCTGCGGCTGGTGGACTTCAAGGCCTCCACCGGCCAGTTCATCATGCCCACGGAATTCAGCATCACCTCGGCCAGCGCGGGCGACATGTTCCTGGGCGCCATCGTGCCCGGCCTGGTGCTGGTGGGCCTCTATGTCGCCTACATACTCGCGGCCGCCCTCATCCGGCCGAACACCGCGCCGGCCATCCCCATGGAAGGCGACTTCGACCGCCAGTTCGCCGCCCGCGTGGTGATGGCGCTGATTCCGCCCCTGGCGCTCATCCTGGCCGTGCTCGGCTCCATCATCGCGGGCATCGCCACGGTCAACCAGGCGGGCGCCATCGGCGCCGTCGGCGCCACCATCATGGCGGGCTACCGGTTGAGCGAGGGTCAGCGCGGGTGCTACACGCCGGCCATCATCGCGGGCCTGTCCCTGCTCGCGCTCTTCGTTCTGCTGGTCACCGTCGACCTGAACATACGCACCATCCACGGCGCCTACGAGGCTATCGGCGTGACGTTCGCCGGAATTGCGGTCGCCGGCCTGCTGGTCTCCGTGGCCTGGAGCGGCTGGCGCGCCTACCGCACCGAGAACATGCTCGCGGGCGTCATGGTCGAGACCGCCAAGACCACCGCCATGGTCTTCATCATCCTCCTGGGCGCGGCCATGCTCACCTCCGCCTTCCGGGGCTTTGGCGGCGAGGAGTTGGTGAAGGAATTCCTCACCACCCTGCCCGGCGGCTTCTGGAGCCAGTTCATCGTCGTCATGGCGGTGATCTTCATCCTCGGGTTTTTCCTCGATTTCATCGAGATCGCGGTGGTGGTGGTGCCCATCGTGGCCCCCATCCTGCTCTCGGACCCCTCGGCCAACGTCACCGCGGTCTGGCTCGGGGTGATGATCGGCGTCAACATGCAGACCTCTTTCCTGACGCCGCCGTTCGGTTTCGCGCTGTTCTACCTGCGCGGCGTGGCGCCGCCCGCCGTGCTGACGACGGACATCTACCGGGGCGTGGTCCCCTTCATCGTGCTGCAGCTCGTGGCCCTGGGCATCGTCGGCTTCTATCCGCCCCTGGTGAACTACCTGCCGACGCGCACGTCGCTCACCGGCGAGACCGCGCCGCCTCCGCGGAACCCGCGCTTGCAGGCCTGCCTGGAGCAGCACCTCTTCGAGCAGTACGACCGCGACGGCGAGAAGATACGCGCGAGCATTGGAGCCGCGCAAAAACTCGATACCGGCTATCTGCCCAACAAAGTCCGGGGGAAACTGACCGGCGGCATGGAGAAGGCGGCCCGGACCTTCGACCTGGTCGCGCAAGTGCGCCGCGCGAGTGCGGAGCGAAAGAAGTTCGGGGAGACTTATCAGCCCTTGCACACCGTCATCCGGCGCGTCAACGCGGACGAGAGGCGGATCGACCGCGAGATCCGCGAGATCCGCACCACCATCCGGCGCATGGGGCGGGATGCGGACGGGGCGGCGGCGCTGCGCCACGAGATCGAGGAGTTGACGAAACTTAGGGCGCGCACCGAGGCGAGACGCCCCGAAGGCGGGAAGAAGATGCGCAGGCGATACCAGACTCTCGAAAAGACGGAGACCCGCGCCCGCCGCACATACCGGCGCAACGTCGACGACGCCTACGCCTCCGTGACCACGGTGCGCGAGATGCTGGCGAAGGTGGCCGCCCTGGAAGAAGCCGGCGCCAGGCTCAAGGGGCTGCCCGAAATCCTGCAGACGCAGACGGCCAAAAAGGCGGGTTCCGCCATCCGCGAGGCCGAACGCGCGTTCAGAAAAGTTCCCGGAACCTATGATCTGCGCTCGGGCCTCTCCAGGGCGCGCGCGGACGCGAGACGTGGCAAGTCCGGCAAGAAGCGCGCCGGGAAGCGCCTGAATGACGTGATCGCCCTGTTCGAGCGCGAGGTGGCCTGGCGAACCCGCGCCGCCCAGGAACTGGACACCGGTCTGGCGGCTTATGAGGCCGTGCTGCGGGAAACCATCGGCGTCCGGCAGCTGGAGCGGCTGCCGAGCCGGCTCGCGAAACCCGTGGCGGCCTGCATGTCCCACCACCGCGACATCTCGCTCAGTTTCTAGGGGCCAGTTTTCCTCAGCCTTCTCCGGCGTCGGTTATCGTGGAGCCGCCCCTACAACAACTCATCCTTACCCGCCGCTTTCCTCCCGCGCCTCGAACACCTTATACACCGCCGCGCTGTCGAGGGAGCCGAATCCCAGTTCCTGTCCATAGGTGTAAAAGGGCAGGCAGAGGTCGCCGAGCGGCATGTTGGCGTCCACGCTTTGGCCCAGGGCGAGGCCGAGCTTGATGTCCTTGGTCAGCACGTCGAGCGTGCTCACGGGGTTCGAAAAGTCTCCGCTCACCATCCGGGGGCCTCGGTTCCTGAGCTGCCTGCTGTCAGCGGCGCTCCGCATGAAGGCGTCTAAGAGCAGTTCTCCCTTGACGCCCGCTCTCAGGCCCATGCGCAGGGTCTCGGCGATGGCGCACCGCTGCAGGCAGGTGAGGTAGTTGATGAGCACCTTCATCGTCGCGCCGTCGCCCGCGGCCCCGCAATGGATCTGGTCCGATAGCAGGCGGCCGAGCATGTCCTTCACGAGCGCGTGCGTCCGCTCCTCGCCGCCCACGAGAAAGAGGCCCGAGCGGTTCTTCACGTTCTCGCTGTTGCCGCTCACGCACGCCTCCATGAAGTCGAAGCCGCGCTCTGCGCACAGCCGCGCCATCTCGCGCGTGTCCTCGGGGTCCGCCGTGGTGGTGTCGACCACGGCCTTTGGTTTCTTGTCGGGATCGGCCGTGAGATAGCCTGCCTCGCCCCGGGCGCATTCGAGCGATATCTTCGAGTTCGGCACCGAGATGAATACGAAATCGGCCGACTCGGCCACCTCGTTGGGAGAGGCGAGCACGGAGCCTCCCAGCGTCTTGAATTCATCCTGCGCCGCCGGAACCGGGTCCGCCCCCACGAGGCGGTAGCCGTCCTCGATCAGGTTCCTGGAAAACGCCCGGCCCATGAGGCCCAGGCCGATGAAGCCGATAGTTTCTTCTCTTTGCGTGTTCACACTTTTCTCCCTGCGTCGATGCTTTCATGGTGATGCGTGGGTGGTTTTTTCATAGGGGAAACTTCGTCGGGACCCGAAGGTTGCCGGTAAGTATGAAATTCAGCTTTCCTGATTCGGTAAAAGCACCACCTTGATGGCCCCGTCTTTTCGCTCGCGCATCATTTCGATGCCCCGGTGCACCATGGAAAGCGGTATCTGGTGCGTGATCATGGGTTTAATGTTCAACTCCCCGCGCGCGGCCAGGTCGATGCAGACCTCGAAGGTGTCGGGGTGTCCGCGCGATCCGATAATCTCTTTTTCCAGGTGCTGTAGATGCTCGAGCGGTATGGGCGCATCCACCGAGAACGCGCCCACGACGACGATGCGCCCGCCCTTGCGCGCCATCTCGAAGGCCTGCGCCATCGTCTTGTTCTGCGCCCCGCCCACCACTTCCAAAACGGCGTCCGCCCCGTGTCCGCCGGTCAGGTCCTGCACGGCGGAAACCGAATCGTGTTCGCGCACGTCTATCGTCTCATCCGCCCCCATCTCCCGGGCGACTTCCAGCCTTTCCGCCACCGCATCGATGGCGATAACGCGGGCGCCGACGTATTTCGCAGCGGCCAGCGCGCACATGCCCACAGGCCCCATCCCGATGATGGCCACGGTCTCGCCGGCTTCCAGCCGCGCGCGGTTCATCACCACGTGGTAGCCCGTCCCCAGCGTCTGCATCACCGAGGCAGTAGCGTCGTCCAGATCATCCGGCAGGGGCAGCACGGACTTCGCGGGCGCCACGACATGGCGGCTGTAGCCGCCGTCGGTGTTCATGCCGATGGAGCGCGAGTTGTTGCACAGATTCACCCGGCCCATCTTGCAGAAATAGCATTCCCCGCAGTGCACGTGGTTCTCGATGCAGGCGCGCGCGCCGACTTCCACCCCTTCTACGCCCGGACCCAGCGCGCTCACCACGCCCATGAGTTCATGGCCCGGCACGACGGGGTATTTCGCGCGCCGCACGTGTCCGTCCATCAGGTGGAAATCGCTGCCGCATATCGCGCAGGCGCCGACTTCGACGAGCACCTCGCCGGGGCCGGGTTCGGGAACGGGACGCTCCACGAGTTCCAGGCGGCCTGGCTCATGAAGAAGGGCGGCGAGTGAATTTTGCGCGTTCAAGGGGAATCCTCCGGTGGTGATTTTGGGTTTTCGTCAATTTGGCGACGCACTATAAGGTTTTATCCCGCGCTTCGCCAGAGGAGGGTACCTCCTGCGGTTTTCCCCACTTTCTGTTTTTCATCCCGTCGCCGAAGTCTTCTCACCGGTTTTATTCGAAGCCGGCCTCCGCGCCTTGCAGAGCGCGGGTCGGGATTGTAGGATTCGCCGACCCTGAAGGAGAGACACATATGGTGATTCACAAGAAAGAGGTCGGTATCGGTCTGATCGGGGCGGGCAAGATCGGCTCGCTCCGCGCGCATCTGGCGGCGACTTCGCCGGTGGTGAATTTTTTCGCCATATCGGACATCGACCCCCAGCGCGCCGAGGCCGTGGCCCAGCAGAACGAGGCGGCCTTTCATACCTCGGATAACCGTGAGGTCATCGAACACCCCCAGGTGGATGCCCTCATCGTCTCAACGCCCGAGGGCGAGCACACCGAAGCCATCTGCATGGCGCTGGAAGCCGGAAAGCCCGTACTGGTCGAAAAGCCCATCGCGCTCACGCTGCCGGATGCGGACAGGATCATGGAGTCCAAGGACAAGGGCGGCGCCGAGCTCTACATCGGCTACACGCAGCGGATCAGGCGAAAATTTCTGGCCATCAAGGAGCACATCGACGCAGGCCGCCTGGGCGAGGTGATGACCGCGCGCATGACCATCTACAACACGCGCCCCACCGCGCGGCAGGTCTACCTGCGCGCCCCGCACGCGAATCCCTTCACGGACGAGATCACCTACATGGCCGACATGGCGCTCTGGTTCTTCCAGCCCAGAAAGCCGGTGCGTGTATACGCGCAGGCGGGCAGCGAGGTGTTTCACGATCATCCGGACCAGATGGGGGATTACGGCTGGGCGGTCGTCACCTTCGACGACGGGGCGGCGGCGTGTCTGGGCGGGAACTGGGCGCTGCCCGAGCACTGGCCCGCCACGGTGGCGACCATCAGCATGGACATCTTCGGGAGCGAGGGTGCGGTCCGCATCGACGACGGCCACAAGGACGTCATGATGGTGGGCAACGAGCGCGTCCCCTCGCCCTATGCGCCTGACTCCTCGGTGGAGGTCGCCTTCCTGGGCTCCGCCATGCCGGGGGACTGGGCCGTGGGCGATTTCGTGGGGCCCATGCGGGACGAGACGAGGCTGTTCCTGGAGCGCGTGACCACCGGCAAGGACGTGCCGCTCTGCGACGCGGAGACGGGCCGCGCCGTGCTGGAACTCACGCTTGCGATGGAAGAGAGCGCCCGCCGGGGCGGCGAGGTCATCGAACTGCCGTTTACCGGATGAAAAGGTGAAGCAGGGAACATCGGGGTGATGAGCGGCTCCATCTCCCGCCCAGGCGCCTTCATCGCCGGGATCTTGAAAGCGCGGGGATTCTGGAGGGCGGATGATGAGTAATCTCGATGAAGCCCGCTGGATGCAGAGGCTGGAAAGCTTCGAAAACGCTCTCTCGCAACTGACGGATGCTTGCGCCATTACGGAGTATAGCGATCTGGAGCGAGCCGGTCTGGTTCAGACGTTTGAGTTCAGTTTTGAGCTCGCCTGGAACACCCTTAAGGATTTGCTGTTTTTCGAGGGTTATGACGAAAAGGTGCCCCGTTCGATTATCCGAAAGGGTTTCGAGGCCGGGTATCTCGGAGAGGATGACAGCGAGGCCCTGCTCGACGCCTTGGACAAGAGGAATCTGCTGAGCCATACCTATCGCAAGGAGTTTGCGCTCGAAGCGGAAGCCCTGATCAAGAACAGCTATCACCCGGCCTTGTTGCGGCTTCGCGCAACCCTGAACGAGAGACGGCGGCGATGACGGGCGCTCTCAAGGACAAGCATCGCGCGGCGATCACCGCCGCCATCGCCGCCAACGACAAGGTGGAGCGGGCCGTTCTGTTCGGCTCCAGGGCCACGGGAACCAACACCGTGACGTCGGACGTGGACATCGCGCTGTTCGGCAGCCGCCTCACACTGACCGATCAGGCTCGCCTCGCCGCCGACATCGAAGAAATTCCCATGGCGCAGGTGGTCGATCTGGTTCTCTACGACTCGATAGACAACCCGGTGCTGCGTCGGCATATCCGGGAGCAAGGGGTCGAGTGGTACCGCAGGCAGGAGGCGAGCCGTTCGAGCATAAGATGAAGCGGCTCGTCGCGCAGCTTCGTGAGCGGCAGAAGAAGGCGCGAGACGCGACGCCGCCGGACGAAGTGAAACCAGTTCTGTATATCTAGAAGGATAATAAAGTGAAGCAGATCGGATTGGGCATCATAGGATCAGGGCGCATGGGGAGGTTGCGCGCGCACTTGGCGTCGGGTTCGCCCGAAGTCAAATTCCTGGCGCTTTCGGACAGAGACCCCGCGCGCGCCAAGCTCATCGCCGAGGAGACGCAGGCCGATTTCCACGCGGGCGATAATGAAGAAGTGCTCTCCCATCCCGACGTGGACGCCGTCATCGTCTCGACGCCTGAGTTCGATCATGCAGACGCCGTCTGCCGGGCGCTGGAACTCGGAAAACCCGTGCTGTGCGAGAAGCCGATATCCTTGTCGCTTGATGATGCGGACAGGATTCTCGCGGCGTATGAGAAATCGAATACCGAGCTTTTCATCGGCTACACCCAGCGGCAAAGGCGCCGTTTCTTAAACGCCAAGGAGCAGATCCAGCGCGGCCGCCTGGGGCATCTGCAGACCGCGCGCGCCACGCTCTATAACGTCATCACCAACGGGGCGGAGATATACAAGCGCGCCGCCCATGCCGGCCCCGTCACCGACACGCTCACCTACATGGTGGACATCTGCCTCTGGTATTTCGAGGGCAGAAAACCCAAGCGCGTCTACGCCCAGGGGGGCAGCAAGGTGTTCCCGCACCATCCGATGGGCTGTGGCGACTGGGCCTGGGCGATCCTCACCTTCGAGGACGGCGGCACCGTGAACTTCGGCTGTTCCTGGATTCTGCCCGACAACTGGCCGGCGAACATCACCTCCATTGACCTGGAAGTCATGGGCACGGAGGGGGCCATCGCGATAGACGATTCGCACAAGAACGCCGTCATGGCGACGAACAAGGGTGTACCCTCGCCCTACGTGGACGGCATGTCGTCCGACGTCGTGTTCCTGGAATCCATGATGGCGGGCGACTGGCTGGTGGGCGATTTCTGGGGGCCGATGCGCGATGAGACGAGGCTGTTCCTGGAGCGCGTGACGATGGGCCGGAGCGTATCGCTGGCACTTCCCGAGCACGCCCGCACGGTGCTCGAGGTGACGCTCGCGATCGAGCACAGCGCCAAGGAAAACAGGCCCATCGATTTCCCGCTGACGGGCGTCCATTCCCATTAAGTCCCATTCGCGGTGAATTTCGAAGAAAAAATTCTACTCTCGCATCAAAGTTACGAACTCGGAAAAACCGCCTCGGGCGAGCGCTACACGCTCGCTGGCGATCTCGATGCGGAGGGAGCGGCCCGCGTCCTGGAGGCGATGGAAGCTCAGGTATTAAGCACAGACCTCACGAGCCTGGATTTGGAGGATTTGGAACTTTTGGACGGAGTTGCCGTCGCCCGGATGGTGGACCTCACCCGCCTCCTTTTGAGCGCCTCCGGGCGAGTGCAAGTATTAAAATCTCCGCAGTCTCTGGCGCACACCCTCTACCGGGTGGGGATGCTGGAGGGCGATTCGCGGCTCGAACTCATCGAACCCCGCGAGGAAGAGGGCGCGCCCAACTGAGGAAGATTGTGTTGCGCTCTCTCTAATCATAATTCTTGATTTCTGGAGTCTCCATGAGTCCCGTATCACCTGACGACCCCTATGAGAGAAAGCGCGTTAAGGTCTTGGACGCGGAGATGGCGTATATCGAGGCCGGGGAGGGCGATCCCATCGTGCTCCTTCACGGCAATCCGGCCACTTCTTATCTCTGGCGGAACGTAATCCCCCAACTCGAAAGCCTTGGGCGGTGTCTCGCGCCCGACCTCATGAACAGCGGGGCGTCGGACGACATTCCTGGCGGCGGCTGCCGCTACCGGGATCACATCCCTTATCTGGATGCCTGGTTCGAGGCGGTGGGGGCAACGGAAAACGCGTTCTTCGTGCTCCACGACTGGGGCGCGGCGCTGGGCTTTAATCGCGTCTCGCGTTTCCCCGGACAGGCCATCGGTCTTGCCTATATGGAGTCCATGGTGCGCCCGCGCCTTTGGACCGACATGCCCGAAGACAGGGTCGCGCAGTTCAAGACGTTGCGCGGCGAGGCGGGGCTTCAGATGGTCATGGAGGATAATTTTTTCGTCGAGACCATGCTGTTCGAGCGCGGAATCGTGCGCGATTTGAGCGAGGCGGAAAAGGAGGCCTACAGAAAGCCCACACAGGATCCTCAGAAAAGAAGGCAGACCCACCAGTGGGCGTGTGAGATTCCCTTCGAGGGCGAGCCTCAGGACAACTACGAGATCGTGAAGCGCTACAGCGATTTTCTTCGCGCGAGCGAAAATCTCCCCAAACTGTTCATCAACTGCGAGTACGGCCACGCGCTGGCGGGGGCCGCGCGCGACTTCTGCCGCACGTGGCCGAACCAGGAGGAGACAACGATACCCACGCGCCACTACGGGCAGGAGGACTGTCCTGATGAGATCGGCCGCGCCGTGGCGGCGTTTATCCAGAAGGTGAGGGGGAAGTGATTTAGCGCATCACGTTAAGAAAGGAGAATCTGGGTAATGACCAAGAACACCAGAATCACGGATGCCAAGATCATGAACGCGGTGCTTGTCATGCTTAAGGAGAGAGGCCCTCTCAGTGGAACTGAAATAAAGAAGCATGTATTGGAAGCGCTTATCACACGCACTGACTATAAAAATGCAGGGTATTTGGAAAGCAAAAAACAAGAAGGAACACAAGAGCATAAATGGGAAATCACCAAGAAGGGTATCGAGGCGCTCGAATTGGATGATGTTGATTTATACAAGAAAGCACGTGAAGCAAGCCGAAAAGTCAGGAAATAGCGTTTAAGCAAGCTAGGAGAATAAAATGACTATCTACAGATTTGAAGACTTGAAGGACGTGCGCCAGAACCCCGGTCTCTCCTCGGGCCACGGGGAGACCATCAAGGGGGAGAAGATGTATTTCTGCCACCGTATCTGGGAGGCGGGCACCGAGGCGAAGCCGCATTACCACGCCTGCGAGCAGTTCATCTACATTATGCGCGGAAGGCAGAAGTTCACGATGGGCGGGGAGGTGCACGAACTGGGTCCTGGCGATGTTATTCACATTCCGGCGAACGAGGTCCACGCGGCGGAGATGATCGAAGAAGTCGAGGCCATCTACGTCAAGGACACCACCTGGAGCCTGAAAGGCGTGGCCGCCGGCGAAGCCGCACCCGACGCGCCGCCGCCGGACGACCCGTTTTAAGGGGTCAAACCCGACCGAAGAGAGGTTGTTGAAAAAGTTCCCCTAAAGCGGGGAATGGATTTCACAATCGACATACGAGTTATGAAACTACTCCCCCCTGAAGGTAGTTACCGACCTAGTAGCGAGGACATTCACTCCCCCTCAAGGGGGGAGTGAATCTCTTGCTGCAAGTCTTGCTGTCGGGCTTTTCCCTCGGGAAGCCCGGCCCCGAGGGCTTTTTCAACTACTCCATATGCGGCCCCTACATGAACATCGTGGTTTTACGGTGGCGGGCCCAGCCTGTAACCACGTCAGACATCACCATGGAGAAGAATAGGGTAGGTTCAGGTCCGCGACCTCGGACAGGCACAGGGGCCTGTCCCTACAGCCGACATTATCCGATTACCTACACGGTCCCGTAAAGCTCCTCCGCCTTGGCGTCGAGGTGCTTGATGATGTCTTGCAAATCGTCCGGATAATGGTGGTCGGCGCCCAGGTCGGGGTCTTCGGCGGGTGATTTCGCCACGAACATCACCGCTTTTTCCGTCAGCGTCCTGCCGCCGTGGAGCGTCCCTCTGGGGATGTGAAGTATGTCGCCGGGGCCGATGATTCGCTCCTCATCGCCAAGGCGCATGTATCGCTTGCCCTTGATGATGTAGACGTATTGTTCCTCGTTGTTGTGCCAGTGAGGTTTGGAGCCCGTGCCCCTGCGGTAGGTGACGACGCCCGCCTTCATGAACTCCCCGGCCAGGGGCTTGTACTCGCCCGGGTTTCCCGTGCTGAGCTGTACGTTCTCGATGGTGTCGGTGCTGTAAAATGGCATTTTATGCGCTCCTGCAAGTGTTGTGCATACGAGATGGTTGCCAAAAGGACCCGCGAATCATAACCCGATTCCAAGAAAAGCGTCATCTCGCGTATACTTTCATCATCCGAGAGAGTTGTTTTATTCCAGATACTTGCATTTGAGGAGATAGCGCATGGTCGTCAACGCGGTACGCAAGGTTCCATGGTTCACATACTTTCCCGACAATTATCGCTGGTCTTTCATCGTCTCCATCGGCCTGATGCGCGTGGCGGGTGGCGGGGCCGATACGGCGGAAATTTTTGAGGTCTGCAGGAATCTGGATAGAGACGTCGGCAACGACGATCTCTGGTTCGATGAGTGGGCAGGCATGGGCGATCGTTTGCGGGCGATGGGGATGGCGGCTTTGCGGCGCGGCCACGACCTCACGGCGGCGGGCCATTTTTCCCGTTCCGCCACCTATCACCAGATGGCCGATCGGTTCCGTTTCCCGAAGGACAAGGTATCGCAGGGCGTGTACCGCAAATCCATCGACAGCTTCAAGCGCTACGTCCGCCTGAACGACAGGCCGAAGACGGAGATCGTCGAGATTCCCTATGAGGGGGGCAAATCGCTGCCCGGCTATTTCATCCACGCAGAGAATACGCGTAAATCAAAACCGCCCGTGGTCGTGCTCTACACAGGTTTCGACGGCACCAAGGAATCGCCCATGGTAATCTCGGCGTTGGAACTCGCCCGGCGCGGCATGAGCGTGGTGGTGCCCGACACCCCGGGCGTGGGCGAGGCCATCCGCTTCCGCAAGATTTTTCTGAGGCATGACTACGAGGTGGCGGGCTCTGCGGTTCTCGACTGGCTGGAGAAGCGTAAAGACGTGAACGCGAAGCGCGCGGGCATCATGGCGTCGAGTCTGGGTGGATATTACGCGCCCAGGACCGCCAGCATGGAGCGCCGCTTCAAGGCTTGCGTCGCCCACGGCGCGATTTGGGATTACCACGCGATCTGGAAAAGGCGCATCGACGCGGCGTTCAAGATTCAGCTCCCCTCGCCGGGCAACCACCTGGCGTGGAGCTTCAACGTCAAGACGGCGGAGGAGGCCCTGGAGAAGCTCGAAGGCTTCCGGCTCGACGGCGTGGTGCAGAAGATGAAGTGCCCCTTCCTGCTGGTGCACGGGGAAGACGATCAGCAAATCCCGCTCGCGGACGCCAAATCGCTCTACAAGGCGGCGGGTTCCAAGGACAAGACGCTCCGGGTCTACAAGGGGACCGACGGCGGTTCCCAGCATTGCCACATGGATTATATCACGCCCGTCGTGGGGCACATGGCGGACTGGATGGCCGAAAAGCTGGGCGCGTAAGGCCGGACAGTAGTTTAATGTGGCGCGACTGAGCCGGCCATACGTGCATACCCGCACGAGCGCAGGCGTTTAACGCGTGATTGAGGAGTCATAGGTGGCGAAGCTGGAAATCGAGAGCCGGGGAAAAGTCGAGGTCTACTACGAGGAAGAGGGCGCGGGCGAGCCTCTGGTGATGGTGGGCGGCTTGACGGCCACGGTAGAGGTCTGGGGCAAGCTCCGGGGGCTGCTTGCGGCGAAGTACCGCCTCGTCATGCCGGACAACCGGGGGACGGGCCGGACGAAGGCGCATCAGGATGACGGCGACCGCGCCCCGGCGCGCATGGTGGAAGACTTGCTGGGGCTGGTCGACGGGCTGGGCCTTGATTCTTTCCACCTGATGGGCGGCTCCTACGGCGGGACCATCGCGCTCTCCTTCGCGGTGAAACATCCCCACAGAATAAAAAGCCTCATCGTCGCGTGTTCTCATTTCGGGGGAGACGATAAGGTCGCATCCGCCCCGGGCGTCCGCGAGACCCGCGCACGGGGCGGCGCGCCGAATGCGAATGATGAAGAACGCCGCGCGGCCCTGGAGACGCTCTTTCATCCCGAGACGATAGACGAACGTCCCGAGGTGGTCGCTTTCTATGACGGCTTCAAGCGCCGTTTCCCCATCAGCAAAGAGGAGATAGCAAGGCGCAACAAGGGGATGGCGGAGTTCGACGTATCAGAACAGATAAAATCTCTGGATGTGCCTACGCTCGTCATCTCGGGCGAGAGCGACGTTCTCGTGCCTACCGAGAATTCAAGACTCATGGCCGGGCGGATTCCGGGCGCCGAGCTGGTGATAGTCGAGAACACGGGCCATCATTTTTATTCCGAACGCCCCGAAGCCACGGCCGAGGCGATTCTCAGGTTTCTGTCAAGGACTACAACCTGATGAAGGTTCCCGCTTTTGAGACGCTCCTGTTCGAGGTGCGCGGCCACGTTGCGCTCGTGAGCCTGAACCGCCCCGAGCGGCTGAACGCCATGAACCGCGTCATGCTGCGCGAATTGAACGAGGCGTGCGATTTCATCGAGGCGGAAGACGCCCTGTTCGTCGCCGTTCTCACCGGTGAAGGCAAGTCGTTTTCCTCAGGCTTCGATCTCAAGGAACAGGCCGAGAACACGCCGGTCGGTTTCGCCGAGTGGCGGCGCGCGCTCAGGCAGGATTTCGACGCCGTCATGCGCTTCTGGAACTTATCGAAACCCACCATCGCCGCCGTGCGCGGTCACGCCCTGGCGGGAGGCTGCGAGTTGGCTTTGGCGTGCGACGTCACCGTGGCGGCGGAGGACGCCGTGTTCGGCGAGCCTGAGCTCAAATTCGGCGCGGGGATTGTCGTCATGCTCCTGCCCTGGCTCACGAACCCCAAGCTGGCGAAGGAGATCATCCTGACAGGAGAAGACGGCGTATCTGCCCAGGACGCCCACCGCATGGGACTGGTGAACCGCGTGGTTCCCGAAGCCGAAGTGTTGGATACGGCCATATCACTGGCGGAGCAGATGACGCGGATGGACCAGAGCCTCCTGCGGGCCACCAAGCTGGCGCTGAACCGCACCTACGAGATCATGGGAATGGGCCGCGCGCTCGAAGCCGCGCTCGACCTGGACCTCATGATCGAGGGCAGGGGCACGGAGGATAAGGCCCGCTTCCTGGAGATTGCGCGGACCGAGGGCCTCCGTGCCGCCGTCGCCTGGCGTGACGCCAGGTTCGAGGGTTCGGAATAAAAGTTCCCCGCGAAATCCCGATTCGGCTATGATGCGTGGTTGAATCGGGCAATCACCTCGCACGCTCCCAAAGAGGCTTCGCCCCAATAACAAAAAAGCCACCAAGGTCCGCATCATCAATAAACATCATTGAGAGAGGCGTGGTGGCTATGTTGGATTCAATATACGGGTCGAGTCGTAGTGATATCAAGCGAAATCAAAATCGAAGTTTGCACTATTTTTGGATGAGTTTGATGGAGAAGTTGTCTGCATTTCGTGTTCGGTATACATAGCTACTTTGATTTGATCTTTTTTGTTCACTCTAGGAGGGAAGTTAAAAGATGCACCCACTCATCAAGAACCGCAGAAGCCTGCGCGCATTTAACGGCGTGCCGCCCGAGCCGGAAAAAATCGAAGCCCTGCTCGAGGCGTTCCGCTGGGCGCCGTCCTCGAACAACCGCCAGCCCTGGCGCGTCATCGTGGTGGAATCAGAAGCAGCGCAGGCGAAGTTCAACGAATGCCTGAGCGAAGGGAACCTCCAGTGGGCGACCGCGGCTCCGCTCAAGATGATCATCTTGGGAAACCCGGAAGAACAGCCTGAGCGCAACGGTCAGGATCGCTATCTTCTCGATGTCGGTATGGCGCTCGAGAATCTCCTGCTCCAGGGCAGTGATTTCGGGCTGACCGTTCACGCCATGGCAGGGTGGGACGAGGCGAAGGTGCTCGAGAGTTTCAACATTCCTGAGCCGTTTCGCGTCGCGGCCCTCTTCGCCGTGGGCTATCCGGGCAAGACCGAGGAACTGCATCCCGACGTGCAGGCCAAGGACAACAGGCCGCCCGCGCGCAAAGACCCCGCCGAGATTTTCTTCCGGGATTCGTTCGGCAATGCGTCTAAGTCTTGAAGTAGGTTTTTTGCGGCGCATTTCGCGTTTGACCCCATCGTCCCAACCCCCTAGAATCCAGCGGGTTTGCGGGATGAGGCGCCCGGCTTTGTGATTTTCAGGGGTTCATGTCGCCTGCTTCATTGTCGCCTCTCTTGACGGGGTAAGGGACTGCCTTGTTCTCATCCGACTTCATTCAGCAGTTGCTGATCGCGGTGCCGGCTATTCTGCTGGCGCTTACCTTTCACGAGGTGGCGCACGGCTGGATGGCCGACAAGCTGGGCGACAACACCGCGAGAATGCTGGGCCGTCTGAACCTGAACCCCATCGTGCATCTCGATCCGCTGGGGACGCTCGCCTTCATCATCTCCATGGTGGGGGGCGTGGGCTTCGGCTGGGCGAAGCCGGTGCCGGTGAATCCGGGCAACTTCCGCCACCCAAGGCGCGGGATGATGTGGGTGGCCCTCGCGGGACCGGCGACGAATTTCATACTGGCGATCATCAGCGGTTTTTTGTTTTCCCTGCTGCGCGGCTCGGGTATGGGCTACACCTTCGTGGGCGAGCCGCTCATGTTGATGCTGCGGGCGAGCTTCACCATCAACACCGCGCTTGCGGCGTTCAACCTGATTCCCATCCTCCCCTTCGACGGGGGCAGGATCGTCATGGGGCTTTTGCCGAGAAGATTGGCGTGGCAATACTCGCGCAGCGAGCCGTTCGGCTTCTTCATCGTGCTGGGCCTGTTGCTGCTGGGCGTACTGCACACGATCATGATGCCGATTTTCGTCGCCCTGGCTACGGCCGAGCAGGTTTTTGTGTTAAATCTTCTCAGAATCTTCGGATTGGCGTAGCGGGTTTTTTTTAGTGAGTGGAAGAAGGATACACGGATGACGGACAGCCAGAACCGGAAAAACCGACCGACGCGGTTTCTCTCCGGCGTGCAGCCCTCGGGAAAACTGCACCTGGGCAATTATTTCGGCGCGCTCAAGCAGCACATCGCGCTCCAGGACGAGGCCGAGGCCTTCTACTTCATCGCGAACTACCACGCCATGACGACGGTGCAGGACAGAGACCTGCTTGCGGAGCAGACGCTTGCCGTGGCGATGGACTATCTCGCTCTGGGTCTGGATCCCGAAAAGGCGGTCTTCTTCCGCCAGTCCGACGTGCCCGAGGTGAACGAACTCGCCTGGATGCTCTCCGCCGTCACGGGCAAGGGGCTTCTGGACCGCGCCACATCATTCAAGGACAAGGTGGCGAGAGGCATCACTCCCTCGATGGGACTCTACTATTACCCGATGCTCATGGCCGCCGACATCCTGATCTACCGCTCCACCATCGTGCCGGTGGGAGAGGATCAGGTTCAGCACCTCGAGATGACGCGGGACATGGCGCTGGCGTTCAACAACACCTATGGGGAGATATTTCCCCTGCCCACCGTCAGGCTCGACGCAGGCGCGAAGGTGCCGGGCCTCGACGGCCAGAAGATGAGCAAGAGCTATGACAACACGATAGAGATTTTTGAGGAGGGGAAGAACTTAAGGAAGCGCGTGATGTCTATCGTCACCGACTCCACCCCGCTCGAAGAACCGAAAGACCCTGACGCCTGCAACGTGTTTTCCCTGTTTGAACTGTTCTCCGGTGAAGCGGAACAGGAGGAGTTACGGGTTCAATACCGGACGCCCGGGTTCGGCTACGGCAATGCGAAGCAGATTCTCTTCGAGAAAATGGATGCGTATTTTGGGCCTTACCGGGAAGAGAGAAAACGCCTGGAGCAGGATGTCGGCTATGTAGAAGGCGTCCTGGCCGAAGGGGGCGCCAGGGCCAGAGCGGAGGCGCAAGAGACGATGCGCCTCGTCAGGGCGGCGGCGGGAATACCCGGGATGCCCGTATCGGCGGTGAATCAAACGTAGAGGTTGAATGAGAGAGAAAATGACGACGAACTACAAGGAACTGTTGAACCTGCCCAAGACCTCTTTTCCCATGAAGGGGAACCTGCCCGTGCGCGAGCCGCAGATGCTCGAGTCCTGGGCGGAGCAGGAGGTTTACGAGAAGATCAGGGACGCATCGCAGGGACGCAAGAAATATGTTCTTCACGACGGCCCCCCCTATGCGAACGGGCATATCCACCTGGGCACGGTGCTGAACAAGATTCTGAAGGACGTCGTAGTGAAATCGAAGCAGATGGCCGGTTTCGACGCCGTCTACGTGCCAGGATGGGACTGCCACGGCTTGCCCATCGAGCATCAGGTGGACAAGGAGCTCGGCCGCAAGCGCTTCGATATCGACGAAGTGCAGAAGCGCAAGATGTGCCGCGAATACGCCGAGAAATACATCGACATCCAAAGGGATGAGTTCAAGCGCCTGGGCGTCTTTGGGGATTGGGAGCGGCCCTATCTCACCATGAGCTACGACTACGAGGCCGCCACCGTGCGCGAGCTGGCGCGCTTCATCGAGCGCGGCGGCGTGTATCTGGGCCTGAAGCCTGTGCACTGGGCGCCGGGTCTGAGGACGGCGCTGGCCGAGGCCGAAGTGGAGTATGAGGATATCACCACGCCGAGCATCTATGTGAAATTCCCGGTCGCCGAGGAGCAACTTTCGGGCTGGGCGGAAAAGATCGCCGGCTTGGGCGAGGCTGCCGAAGGCTCGCGGGTAAGCGTCCTCATCTGGACGACGACGCCCTGGACGCTGCCCGCCAATCTGGCGCTGGCGTTCAGCGAGTCCCTGGAATATGGCGTGTTCCGTCACGGGGAGGAACTCCTCATCTTCCATGAGCATTTTCTGCCCCAGCTCAAGGCGTTGGCCGAGCAAGAGGGGGCGAGCGCATCTTTCGAGAAGGTGGCGAGTTTCCAGGGTGGCCAAATCGAGGGCTTGCGCGCGCGGCATCCCTGGGTGGAGCGCGATTCGCTCGTCGTGAAGGCCGATTACGTCACCCTCGATCAGGGTACGGGCGTCGTGCACACCGCCCCCGGCCACGGGCGCGAAGACTACGAAACCGGCCTCAAATACGGCCTCGAAGTCTACAGCCCCATAGCGGATGACGGGAAATTCACCGACGACGTGGCGCATTTCGCAGGCCAGTTCGTCTTTGACGCCGACCCGAACATCATCGCGCATCTGCGCGAATCGGGACGTCTGTTCGCGGTGGAGGATTACACTCACCCCTATCCGCACGACTGGCGAAGCCACAGGCCGACTATCTTCCGTGCGACGCCGCAGTGGTTCATCTCGATGGAGCACGGCGATTTGAGAAAACGCTCGCTCGAAGAGATTCGAAAAGTCGCCTGGGTGCCGCCCTGGGGCGAGGAGCGCATCTACGGCATGATCGAGAACAGGCCGGACTGGTGCATCTCGCGCCAGCGCTCCTGGGGAGTGCCCATCGTGGCCTTCCATTGCGAGGGTTGCGCGCACGTGGTCGTGGATGCCGAGGTGGCGCACCGCGTGGCGGACCTGATGGAAGAAGGCGGCGCGGACGTATGGTTCGAAAAGCAGCCTGCCGATCTTCTGCCGCCGGGTTTCTCCTGTCCTGAATGCGGCGGCGCGTCATTCAGAAAAGAGACCGACATTCTCGACGTCTGGTTCGATTCGGGCGTGAGCCAGGCGGCCGTTCTGGAGAAAAGAGAGGAACTGACGTGGCCTTCGGACATGTATCTGGAAGGCAGCGATCAGCACCGCGGCTGGTTCCACAGCTCACTGCTCGCCGCTGTGGGCGTGCGGGACGCGGCGCCCTACCGCGAGGTGCTCACCCACGGCTACGTGGTGGACGGCAAGGGCAAGAAGATGAGCAAATCCCTGGGCAATACGATCGCGCCCGAGAAGATCATCAAGAGATATGGTGCCGAGATATTAAGGCTCTGGGTCGCCGGGGAGAATTACAGGGAAGACATCCGCATTTCCCCGCAGATTCTGGACCGCATGGCCGAGGCCTATCGCCGGATAAGAAACACCTGCCGCTTCCTGCTGGGCAATCTGAGGGACTATGAGAGTTTCGACCCCGCACAGGACGCCGTTCCGCTGCCCGAACGCATGGAGATCGACAGGCTCATCATCAGCCGTCTGGACAAGCTCGTCGAGCGCGTCCGGCAGGCCTATGCCGATTATGAATTTCACGCCGTCTACCATGCGCTCAACAACTTCTGCGCGGTCGATTTGTCTTCGTTCTATCTCGACGTCTTGAAGGACAGGCTCTACATCTCCATGCCCGATGACGTGGACAGGATTTCGGGCGTCAGCACCATGCACGAAATCCTGGATGCGCTGCTCAGGATGATGGCGCCGATCCTGCCCTTCACGGCGGAAGAGGCCTATCAGCTCACGCCGAAACTCCACGGCGAGAGCATCCATCTGGCGTCCTTGCCCGAGGCCGACCCCGCGCGGCGCGACGAGGCATTGGAAGAGCGGTGGGAGCCGCTCATGCGCGCGCGGGGCGAGGTGCTCAAGGCGCTCGAACTCGTCCGCCAGAATCAGGAAAAGGGCAAGGGAAGTTCACTCAATTTCAGCGTGAGGCTTTTTGCGGAAGAGAAGATGCGCGAGAAGCTCACGGCCCTGGAGCCCGAGATGGGAGACGTGTTCATCGTATCGGGCGCTGCGCTCGCAGGCGCAGGCGAGGCGCCCTCGGGCGATGCCTACCGCAGCGAGGAGGTAGAAGGGCTGGCCGTCGAAGTGAGCGAGGCGCGGGGAGCGAAATGCGCCATGTCGTGGAAAATCTCGGAAGACGTGGGTTCGGACCCCCGCTTCCCCGACCTCTCGGCGCGCTGCGCACGCATCGCCGCGCAGGTGCTTTCGTGAGTCTAAGGCTGGGGCTCAAACCGTTTTTCCTCATCGCCGTTCTTTTCGCCCTCGCCGATCAGGTGATCAAGCAGATCGTCGATAAAACCTTCTCCCTCGGCGATTCACTGGCGGTGATCCCGGGTTTTTTCAATCTCGTATACCTGAGAAATTCAGGCGGGGCGTTCAGCATCCTCGACGGCCTGCCTCCCCTGTGGGGGCGTCTTTTCTTCATCTGCGCCACCCTGGCCGCGTTGGCGTTCGTCCTGTATCTATACCGCTCTCACCCGCCGGGAAATCTCTGGGGAAGAGTCGGCATGATTCTCGTTTTCGGCGGCGGTCTGGGGAATCTTGTCGACCGGGTCGCTTATGGAGAGGTGATCGATTATCTCCTGTTCTATTATGGGCGATACCATTGGCCCGCCTTCAACCTGGCGGACTCAGGGATCACGGTCGGAGTCGGGCTGATGATAGTCGACATGCTTCGGAGTCCGCCCGAGACCGCATCGACGGGGGAGAGCGGGTAGGCGAGGCTTCGCGCGAACCGGTCGATTTTTCTGGAGGGGTGGAGATGCTGGGCCCTTTCCCGTTCTCGGGGACGCATTCGAGCCGGAACGATCCCTCCATAGGCTCGGCGACCAGGGCGCGCGGCTATGCGCGCCATTATTTATGGAACACCTCTATTTTCTGGGGACTGGTTTCCCTGGCGTGTATTTCGTGCCTGGGATTCCTGATCGCGCAGCGCCCCATTCAACATGAGACGCTCTTCTACGCCGCCGCATCCGTTCTGGGCGTTTTTCTCGCCTATGCGTTCTGGAGAACCTCGCGCGCGCTCACGGACCTGATGGGCGATCCCGTGAATTTCGAGGGCCGGGTCGCGTCCAAATCGTCCTATATCTTCTGGAACAAGCTCGCTTTTCTGGAGGAGAAGTATCACCTCCGAATTGTTCGCGGGGTGGGGATGCGCCCGCTGACGCTCGGGAGCGGGAAAATCATCAAGGAAGGCTGGTTTCTGGCCGCGCAGGGCTACCACGAACTCCTGGCGCCGGGCGATCAGGTCCGGGGGACGCTGTATCCCAGAAGCCGCATCATCGCCGCCCTCGTCAAGGTATGAGTATGGCAAAGAGGGGCGAGAGAACCTGGGCGCTGACCTGCCATGAGGGTGCGAAGCGGGTCGATTCGTTCCTGGCCCTTAGACTGAAAGAACTCTCCCGCTCGCGCGTGCAGGGACTCATCCGGGACGGCATGGTCTCAGTCGATGGGAGAATCGAGACGAAAGCGGCGCATGCCCTCCCGGGCGGCGCACGCGTCGTGGTGACGCTCCCGCCTCCCGTGCCCTCTCACATCGAGGCCGAAGATATTGCGCTCGACGTTCGCTACGAGGACGCGCACCTTCTCGTGGTCAACAAGCCGCCCGGCATGGTGGTTCACCCCGGCGCGGGCCAGCGCAGGGGAACCCTGGCCGCCGCTCTTTTGCATCACTGCAGAGGGCAGCTTTCGGGCATCGGCGGGGTGGAGAGGCCCGGCATCGTTCACCGGCTCGACAAGGATACGTCCGGACTGCTGATAGCGGCGAAAACGGATGCGGCCCACGGAAGACTCTCCGCCGACCTCAAGGCGCGCCGGATTCACCGGCGCTACCTGGCCATCGTCCGGGGCATCCCCGCGCAGGGGGAAGGGACGATTGACGCCCCTATCGGTCGCCATCCCACACACAGAACGGCCATGGCGGTTGTGGAGAGCGGCCGCCGGGCGGTGACCCATTACAAGGTCCGGGAAGTGCTGGGAGACGAATCGCTTTTGGGTATTACGCTCGAGACGGGCAGAACGCACCAGATCAGGGTGCACATGAGCCACATCGGGCATCCCGTCCTGGGCGACCCGGTGTACGGCCTGGGCCGGTTGCCGAGAGGGCCTCGGAAGAAAACAAAATCGAATCAAAAAAGCCTTATCGGGAGACAGGCCCTCCATGCCCACAGGCTGGCTTTTCGCCACCCCATCGACGGGGATGAGCGGGAGTTGATGGCCGAACCCCCGGCGGATTTCCTGAAACTGCTGGAAGATTTACGGGAGTAGCGCTTTCTCATTCAGCGGTTCGTGTACAGGCCGCCCGAGGCGTCCTGAGGTTTCGTTTCGTCTCATTCCTTGCCTACCGCGTTCGAGATATGCCATAAGAACCCCTGGCGTATGAAGATACCGATTCGAGCATTTCAGTTCTCCATCCCAGGTTTGATGTATTGAAGGGAAAGAGAACTCACATCTCTTTGAAAATTGAGGGTTTACATGAAAGATGTCGTCATTCTCAGTAGCGTTCGTTCTCCGGGCGGAGCCTTCGGCGGCGCGCTCAAGGGCATGACCGCACCGGAGTTGGGCGTACACATCGCGCAAGAGGCGGTTCAAAGATCGGGCGTGGAGCCGGAACATTTCGACGAAACCATCATCGGCCACGGCTGGCAGGCGGGCGTGGGGCCCAATTCCGCGCGGCTCATCTCGGTGAGCGCAGGGCTTCCCAAGGAGACGCCCGCCTATACGATCAACAAGCGCTGCGGCTCCAGCATCAAGGCCGCCGCCCTGGCCGCACAGGCGATTCGCGCGGGCGATGCGGAGGTCGTCCTCGCAGGCGGCGTGGAGAGCACTTCCAACGTGCCCTTCGTGAACCCGGGAGCCAGGTGGGGGAACCGCTTCGGGCACGCGCAGTTTCTGGACCTGATCTACAAGGACGGCTATGAGGATCCCCTTTCGGGACAGCTCATGGGCGTGACGGCGGAGAATCTGGTGGAAAAATACAACCTGAGCCGCGAGGAGCAGGATGCGTACGCGCTCGAAAGCCAGGAGAAGGCCGTGGCGGCCATCGAAGGCGGGAAGTTCACCGGGGAGATCGTGCCGGTCGAAATGAAGGGGCGCAAAGGCGAGGTGAACGTTTTCGATAAGGACGAGACGCCGCGCAGCGGCATGTCGATGGAAAAACTAGGCCGCCTCAGGCCTGTTTTCGACAAGAACGGCTCCGTGACCCCCGGCAATTCGTGCTGCCAGGCGGATGCGGCCTCCGCCCTCGTGCTGGCGTCCAGGGATAAGGCCGAAGAGTTGGGGGCAAAGCCCATCGCCGTCCTGCGCGGCTACGCCTCGACGGGCGTGGAGCCCCGCTACATGGGGCTGGGCCCGGTCACGGCCATTCCGAAGGCGCTCGATCGTGCGGGTCTCGCGCTTGAGGACATGGACTTGATAGAGGTGAACGAGGCGTTCGCCGCTCAGGTCATCGCCTGTGAGCGCGAACTCGAGTGGGACAGGAAAAAACTGAACGTTCACGGCGGCGCCATCGCCCTCGGGCATCCGGTGGGTGCCACGGGCGGCAAGATTATCGCCACATGCCTGAGCGCGCTTGAGCAAAGGGGCGGGCAGTTCGGCGTCGTGAGCGCCTGCATCGGCGGGGGCCAGGGGGTGGCCGTCGTCCTGGAGCGCGTCGCTTAGAAGAGACAATCGTGAAGATCAGCAAAATCTGAGGATGAGATGGGAATCGAAAAGGCAATGGTGGTGGGCGCGGGTACGATGGGCGCAGGCATCGCCCAGGTGTTCGCGCAAAACGGGATTCCGGTGGTCCTGACCGACCTGAATGAAGAGATGGTGGCGAAGGCCATCGGGGGTCTTGAGGCGCGCGTCGCGCGTCGCGTGGAGCAGGGCAAAATGTCTGCTGAGGCGAAAGACGCCATTTTCTCGCGCATCACGCCGGGAACGGGCTACGCGAAGGCGGCGGATGCGGACATCGTCGTCGAAGCCGTTTTCGAGGACATGGATATCAAGAAAGAAGTGCTGGGCGCTCTGGATGAGGCGGCGCCGGAGCGCGCAATTTTCGCATCGAATACGACCTCGCTCTCCATCACCGAGATGGCGGGGGCCACTTCGAGGCCCGAGAAGGTGGTGGGCGTGCACTTCTTCAATCCGCCGCTGGTGATGAAGCTCGTGGAAATCATGCCGGGTCTCGGCACCTCGAAAGAGACGGTGGAGGCGGCGCGCACACTCGCCGAGCGGCTCGGCAAGACGCCCGTGATGGCGAATTTCGACAGCCCGGCGGGCATCGGCAGCCGCGTGCTGGCGGGGATGCTCAACGAGGCGGTGGAAGTCTATGCGGGTGGCCTCGCTTCCGCCGAGGACATCGACAAGGCGATGAAGATGGGCGCGGGCCTGCCCATGGGGCCGCTCGAACTCATCGACCTGATCGGCGTGGACATCCACCTCGCCAAGACGGAGACGCTCTACCGCGAGCTGGGCGATACGCGCTACCGGCCCAACTTCCTGCTGCGCAAGATGGTCCGGGCGGGCCATCTGGGCCGAAAATCCGGCCGCGGCTTCTTCACCTACGAATAAAACTTCCATCCTGAGAAAACAGTGGATTTTGAACTCAACGAGACCCAGCGGCTGATCAAGGAAACGGCGGCGGAGTTCGCCCAGCGGCGAATCATCCCCGTGGCCCGTGAGAACGACGAGAAAGAACGTTATCCGGCGGATATCGTCGCCGAGATGGGCGAGTTGGGCATGTTCGGCGGGCCGATTCCGGAGGAATACGGCGGGGCGGGTCTCGACTATATCTCCTACGCCATCATGAACGAGGAGATCAGCAAGGCGTGCAGTTCGGTGCGTACCGTCTTGTCGGTGCAGCTCTCTCTCGTCGCCACCACGATCCTCAAATGGGGCAGCGAGGCGCAGAAGAAGAAGTATCTGCCCAGACTCTGCACGGCGGAATGGATCGGGTGTTTCGGCCTCACGGAGCCGGACGTGGGCTCCGACGCCCAGCACCTGAAGACTTTTGCGCAGAAGACCCCGGGCGGCTGGAAGCTGAACGGCCAGAAGATCTGGATCAGCAACGGTGGGGTCGCGCAACTCGCACTCGTGATCGCGCAGACCGATCGCGAGAATCCCCGAAAGATGGCGGCGTTTCTGGTGGAAACCGACCTGCCCGGTTTCGAGGCCAGGACGATGCACGGGAAGCTGGGACTCAGGAGTTCGAACACCGCCGAGCTTTTTCTGGCGAACGTGGAAGTGCCCGATGACGCATTGATGGGAGAGGTGGGCGACGGCTTCAAGGTCGCGATGAGCGCGCTCGACAACGGGCGCTATTCGGTGGGCGCGGGATGTCTGGGAATCGCGCAGGGGTCGCTGGAAGCGTCGGTCGCCTACGCGAAAGAGCGCCGCACGTTCGGAAAGCCCATCGCCGCGCACCAGCTCGTACAGGACATGATCGCCCGCATGGTGGTCGACATCGACGCGAGCAGGCTCCTGCTCTACCGGGCGGGAGAACTCAAGAACGCAGGCAAGCCGAATACGCGCGAGACCTCCATCGCCAAATACTATTGCAGCGAAGCGGCCCTGCGCTGCGCGAACGATGCGATACAGATTCACGGCGGCATGGGCTACAGCAACGAGTATCCCGTGGAGCGCTACATGCGCGACGCCCGCGTGGCGACCATTTACGAGGGAACCAGCCAGATCCAGAAACTCATCATCGCCGGGTACGAAACCGGAATCCGCGCGTTCGCGTGAGCGAATAATATCGCAAGTCTTTGAATTTCTGCTATTTGAATGTTGTCAGGCACCCAGTCATCGGTTGTTCTAGTAATCATGATGCAAGAAACCTCTTGAAATTCGTTCCGATACGCGGTAAGGCTCAAGAAGGGCAGTGATATCAGCCGCTACGTGAGGTTGTCATGACGAATCCCGAGCAGGAACTGCGCAGAACCTCCCTGTATGAAACCCACAAGGCCGCAGGCGCCAAGATGGTGCCCTTCGCAGGCTATGAGATGCCCGTCCAGTACACGGGCGTCATCGAGGAACACCGTGCGGTGCGGGAAGCGGCCGGTCTGTTCGACGTAAGCCACATGGGCGAATTCGAGGCGCGCGGGAAAGAAGCGGGCGCTTTCGTCCACAAGTTGGTGACGAACAACGTCCGCAAGCTCGAGGTGGGCGGCGTCCTGTATGCGGCCATGTGCAGGGAGGAAGGTGGGATCGTGGACGACCTCACGGTCTACCGGCTTGGTGAGGAGCGCTACATGGCCGTCGTGAACGCGGCGAACATCGAGAAGGACTGGGAGTGGATGGCTTCCCATCATGCAGAGGACTGCGCGTTCGAAAACGTGAGCGACCGGATTGGCCTCCTCGCTCTGCAGGGCCCCAAGGCGGAATCCATTTTAGGGAAACTGATTCCGGGCGGCGGAGACCTCGCCGGCATCCCCTATTACGGCGCGCGGTACAAGGACGTGGCGGGGTGCGAGGTACTGGTCTCCCGCACGGGCTACACGGGCGAGGACGGTTTTGAGCTCTATTGCAAATCGGCCGATTCGCCGGTGCTATGGGATGCGCTGATGAGCGAGGGCGGGAGCGAGGGTCTCAAGCCCTGTGGCCTGGGCGCGCGGGATACCTTGCGCACCGAGATGAAATTCGCCCTCTACGGAAACGACATCGACGAGTCCACCCATCCGCTCGAAGCGGGTCTCGGCTGGGTGGTGAGGTACAAGGCGGGGGATTTCATCGGCCGCGAGAAACTGCTGGCCCTCAAGGCCGAGGGCGTGAAGCGAAAACTGGTTGGATTCGAGATGGTGGATCGTGGTATTCCTCGTCATGGAGCGCCCATCCTGATCGACGGCGATGTGGCCGGAGAGGTGACGAGCGGCACGATGAGTCCCTCTCTTGGCAAAGCCATCGGGATAGGCTACGTTCCTGCCTCGAATGCGGAGGAGGGCGCCGCTCTCGAAATCGACATTCGAGGCAAAGCGAGGCGGGCGCAGATTGTGAAGACACCTTTTTACAAGAAGAGCTAGCGGAATGATTTCCGTTTTTTAACAACGAATCATAATCAACCGCCGTTATTAAAAGGGAGGCATTCAGGAGCATGGAACTACCGAGCGGCCTCAAATATTCCAGAGAGCACGAGTGGGTGAGAGTAGAGGGAAACATCGCGGTGATTGGGATTACGGACTTCGCCCAATCCGAACTGGGAGACGTGGTCTACGTCGAATTGCCCGAAGTCGGCACCGAGGTGGAGGCGAACAACACTTTCGGCGTCGTGGAGAGCGTTAAGGCGGTGTCGGACCTTTTCGCCCCGGTCTCGGGCGTCGTCGTCGAGGCGAACACAACGCTGGAGGATCAGCCCGAACTCGTGAACTCCGAGCCGTATGAAGACGGCTGGATGATTCGAGTGGAGATGAAAGACGATTCGGAGTTGAGCGATCTCCTGGAAGCCGATTCGTACCGGGCGTACACCGAGGAGGAAAGCGGTTAGCCTGATCTGGTTCTGTCCCTCACGCCGGCAGGGGTTTTCTAACCTGAGCCGGAGCGGAAATGACGTGTCCGCCTGAATCCCCATAACCTGAAGGGTCGCATTCATGTCGGAATCTCGCTTGTCTCTTGAGAATCTCGAAAATCGGGGAGAGTTCATTCATCGCCACATCGCACCGAGCGATGCGGACATCGAATCAATGTTGGGAGTCATCGGCCTGGACTCCCTGGACGATCTCGTCGAAAAAGCCATCCCTTCATCCATCATCTCAGACACGAAGCTGAATCTCGCCGCACCCAGAGCCGAGCAGCAGGCCCTGGCCGATTTGGGCTCTTTCGCGGCCCGCAACCAGGTGTTCAAGTCTATGCTCGGCATGGGGTATTCGGATTGCCACACACCGACGGTCATTCTTCGCAACATCCTGGAGAATCCGGGATGGTATACGGCTTACACGCCCTATCAGCCGGAAATCTCACAGGGTCGCATGGAGGCGCTGCTCAATTTCCAGACCATGATCATGGACCTCACCGGCATGGAAATCGCCAACGCCTCTTTGCTCGATGAGGGCACGGCCGCCGCCGAGGCGATGACCATGGTGATGAACGCGAGCCGGAACAAGGGGCGCAAGTTTTTTATCTCGAAAGACTGCCATCCCCAGACCATCGAAGTGGTGCGCACGAGGGCGGAGCCTCAGGATATCGAGGTCGTGGTAGGCGATCATCGAGACGGCGCGCTGGATGAGGATGTTTTCGGCGTGCTTCTCCAGTATCCCGCAACGGGCGGGGAGATATTCGACTATGCCGATTTTGCGGCCAAAGCGCACGAGACCGACGCGCTCGTCGTCGTCGCCGCGGATATTCTCGCTTTGGCGCTTTTGAAACCCCCCGGCGAGTTCGGGGCGGACGTCGTCGTGGGCAATTCGCAGCGCTTCGGCGTTCCCCTGGGTTTCGGCGGGCCGCATGCGGCCTATCTGGCGACCAGGGAGCAATACAAGCGCGCCATGCCGGGCCGCATCGTCGGCGTTTCCATCGACGCGGACGAAAATCCCGCTCTGAGGCTTTCCCTCCAGACGAGAGAACAGCACATACGCCGCGAGCGCGCCACGAGCAACATATGCACGGCTCAGGTTCTTCTGGCCGTCATCGCAAGCATGTACGGCGTGTATCACGGCCCGACAGGCGTCGGGAGAATCGCGCGTAGAACGCACCGCCTGTCAGGCGCGCTTGCCGATGGCCTGGAGCGCATGGGTTTCTCTCTGGCGGCGGATTCTTTCTTCGACACCGTGGCGGTGCGCGTAGGTGAGGGAGGCGCCGCCCGAATCGTCGAGAAAGCGGCGCAGCGCCGCATGAACTTGAGAGTGCTCGATGATGATACCATCGGGATCGCCCTGGATGAGACTACCGGAAGAGAAGAGGTAGAAGTGCTCTGGGAAGTTTTCGCCGAAGACGGTTCAGCCCCGATATCCTTCGATGAAGTCGAGGCGGAAGCGGCAGTGAGGATTCCGGAGTCCCTGCGAAGAACCTCGCCCTACATGACGCATCCGGTTTTCAACTCCTATCACGCAGAACACGAAATGCTGCGCTACATCTATCGCCTTCAGGAAAAAGACATCGCGCTTACGCGCTCCATGATCCCCCTCGGTTCGTGCACTATGAAGTTGAACGCCACCACGGAGATGATTCCCGTGACGTGGGAGGAATTCGGCGGGATTCACCCCTTCGCACCAGAGGAGCAGGTAAGAGGATACCGCGATTTCATCGCAGACCTTGAGTTTATGCTGGCCGAGTGCACCGGGTTCGATTCCATCTCCATGCAGCCCAACTCGGGCGCGCAGGGCGAGTACGCCGGCTTGCTGGTCATCCGCAAGTACCATGAGAGCAAAAACGAGGACTACCGGAACATCTGCCTGATTCCCAGTTCAGCCCACGGAACGAACCCCGCCACCGCCGTCATGGCCGGTTTCGAGGTGGTGGTCGTGGGTTGTGATTCGGACGGGAACGTGGATATTGCAGATCTAAGGGAGAAGGCCGGGAAATTTTCGGAAAAACTGGCCGCCCTGATGATCACCTATCCCTCGACGCACGGCGTGTTTGAAGAGGGGATAGTGGAGATATGCGACATCATCCATCGAAACGGCGGTCAGGTGTACATGGATGGCGCGAACCTGAATGCCCTGGTCGGCATCTGCAAGCCCGGGGAGTTCGGTCCCGACGTCTCCCACATGAATCTCCACAAGACGTTCTGCATCCCCCACGGCGGCGGGGGACCGGGCATGGGCCCCATCGGCGTTGTGAAGCATCTGTCTCCCTACCTGCCGAAACATTCTGTGGTTGCGGGCGTGGGCCCGGAGACGGGCGTCGATGCGATTTCCGCGGCTCCCTGGGGGAGCGCGGGAATTTTGCCTATCTCCTGGATGTATATCGCCATGATGGGCGGCGTGGGCCTCATCAAGGCGACGCAGGTGGCCATTCTGAACGCGAATTACGTGGCCAGAAGGCTCGAGCCCCACTATGAGGTTCTGTACAAAGGGGCGAACGGCATGGTGGCCCATGAGTGCATTATCGACATCAGGCCCCTCCAGGAAGCCTCGGGCGTGACGAACGAGGACATTGCGAAGCGTCTGATGGACTATGGCTTCCATGCGCCCACCATGTCCTTCCCGGTGGCGGGAACCTTGATGATCGAGCCGACGGAGAGCGAATCGCGAGAAGAGCTGGATCGCTTCTGTGACGCGATGATCGACATCAGACGGGATATTCAGGAGATCGCGGACGGGCTGATGAGCGCGGAAGACAATGCGCTCAAGAACGCGCCTCATACGGCGTCGGACATCGCGGCCGATGAATGGACTCATCCCTATTCGCGTGAGAAAGCCGTTTTCCCGCTGCCCTGGGTGCGCGCGGCGAAGTATTGGCCTCCCGTCAAACGGGTGAACAACCCCTATGGAGACCGGAACCTGGTCTGTTCTTGCTTGCCTGTCGAGAACTATGCCTGATAATGGAACGCAAAGATTCTGAACCGCAAGAAATCCCCCATGCACGATTCTTGAATACGGGCGAATCTACTGCCGCCTGGAACATGGCGGTCGATGAGTTATTGTTCGAGAGTTGCCAGGCTCATCTGAGAGAAGGCCGGCCTCCCGAGGAGGCGCCTCTCACTTTTCGCGTCTACGCCTGGTCGCCTCCGGCCATTTCCCTGGGCCGCGGCCAGGCCGCCGAGCGCGATATTTTCCTGGAACGACTTGCAGATGAGGGAATCGATATCTGCCGGAGGCTCACCGGCGGGCGCGCGGTTTTGCACGATTGTGAATTGACGTATTCCATCACCGGCCCGCAGGCGCTGCTGGGAGATGCGATTGAGGAGACCTATCGCAGAATCAGCCAAGGACTGGCCGAAGGATTGGCGGCCCTGGGCGCGGAGGTGGAATTGGCTCCCCCGAGCGGGAGTGAGTATGCTTCGCAAGGCTCTTGCTTTGCCACGGCATCGGTGTGGGAACTCGCGATAGGCGGGAAAAAGATGGTGGGGAGCGCACAATGCCGCGAAGGCGGCGCGATTTTACAACACGGCAGTGTGCTGCTCCGCTCCTCGGAGGAGCGGTTGGCGAGTCTCCTCAAACCAAGGGGAGCCGAGCACCTGCTCTCCCGCAATGCCCACGCGATTGGTCTTTGGGAAGTGTTGGGCGGAGAAATTACATTTCATGAAGTGGCCGACTCCTTGAAGGCAGGCTTGGAGAAGGTGTTTGGTTTTCGCTTTGAACCAGGCGAGTTGTCGGATATTGAGAGTGCGAGAACTTTAGAAATTTCCCGTACTCGATACGAAAACCAGGAGTGGACGCTGGCAAGGTAACGAGACGTTTACCGATTGCATTATTTTACCTTCCATTTCCTTGACACTATCGTCGACATGGCCCTATCGTTCGTATGTAGGCGGGCGTAATTCAGGGGTAGAATGCCAGCTTCCCAAGCTGGACGTCGTGGGTTCGAATCCCATCGCCCGCTCCATTCATCAAATTGGGTGACGGCCCGGCGTTTCCCTCGCATCCAGGAATCTGCATCTATGTCGCATGACTTTCATCTCAATGGCCTCTCACCCGATGAAAAGGTCGTGGAGCTTCATACCCATTCGAATATGTCCGATGGCTTGGACCCCCCGGAGATGCTCATCCAAAGGGCGAAAAGCGCCGGGATTCGCGTCATATCGCTTACGGACCACGACACGGTTGCGGGTTTGCCTCGCGCGAGTGCGGAAGCAAAAAAGCTGGGGATGGAGTTCATTCCGGGCATTGAGTTCACTTGCGACCATGATGGTCGGAGCGTACACCTTCTCGGCCATTTCATTCAGCCGGATGCGCCCCGTCTGGTAGCGCAGATAAAAACGCACGAGTCGGCCAGGGTGGAGAGGATGGGAGAAATCATCGATCGGCTGCAGGACTGCGGCCTGGAAATCGATGGGAAAGATTTTTTCACTTCTTATGCGAATAGCCCGAGCATCACCCGGGGCCAGTTGGGCGCATACATGCTCAAGAAGGGGTTCGCCAGATCCCGCGAGCAGGTTTTCGAAAAATATATTGGAGAAAGCGCGCCCGCTTATGTGAATCTGGATATACTTTCTCCTTTCGATGCGCTCGAACTCATTCATGACGCCGGCGGAGTAGGCACCCTGGCCCATCCGAAGTTGAGCGGTTGTGATGACCTTATCCCGGCAATGGCCCAAGCGGGACTCGCGGGCATCGAGGTGGAGCATCCCTCGCAAGATGAGGATGCGAAACGACATTATCGGAAAATGGCCGAAGAACATGATCTGTTATGCCTGGGAGGCTCCGATTGTCACGGTATTCCCCACAAGCGGGATAGACTGGGACAGTTCTCTCAGCCCTTGCGTTTGTTGCTTGAACTATCGAATCGGGCAAAAACTCGCAGGGCGGCAACATAAGGAACGCCACATGGCGCTTCAGGATCAATTCATACGTCGCTGGCGGCTTCTCAGGGCTCTGGAGAGCGGGGAAAGCTGGTCCTATGAAGAACTCCTTGCGCTCCTGAGCGAAGAGCCGGCCGAAGGCGACAGCCAAATGTGGAGTTTGAGAACGCTTCAAAGGGACATATCGCATTTGGTCAAGGCGGGATTCCCGCTCGAGAGGGTTCGCATGGGCCGGAAGATGCGGTATCGTTTGTTGAGGGATTATGTGGATTCGGTCCCGAAGCCGTTTTCTCCTTCTCAGTGGGCGTCATTGTATTACGCCCTGAGTATGATGCGGGATTTGCCGAGCAGCCCATTGAGAGAGCTGTCACTCGGCGAAAGCGTCAGCGGTGTTTTCAGCCGGTTGCGGAGTTATATTCCTGCGGCTTTGCGTGCCTATGCGGAGGGAGTGGAGCCGCGCTACGCCGGGGTCGTGGGAGCGCTCAGAGAACATGGGCGGCAGCGCAGGGTAGGCGGCGTCTTGAGCGAAGCGATAGAGAAAGGAAGACCCGCGCGGATCCTGGCGGCACGCGCTGGCGAGATTCGAAAACGCTGGTGGAAGGTAGATCCCTATCTCCTGCATTTCGGCGGAGGAAGCTATCATCTGCTGGCGCGCGAATCGGAAAAAAATGCCCTGGACGTCTGGCATCTGGAAGGCATTGAAAGCGTTCGCGTCATGGCCGGTGCTTTTCAGATGCCGCTGGGTTTGGATTTGAAAGCTTTGCTGGAAGAGTGCTTGCGCGAAGCCATGAATAATGGTTTGAATGTGAAGGTCCGATTCGGGAAGGATGTGGCGCTTCATGCAGTCGTCGCCTTCATGGAAGAAGCGTTCGGCGAAGTGGAGCATTTGAAGAAATCGGGCAAATTGAGCCGTGATGTGAGGGTTCGGATAAGTGATATATGGGGTTTCAGACGATGGCTGATGTCATTTGGTCAGGAAGCGGAGTTGATGGCCCCGGCCGAATTGCGCGATGCGTTCGCTCAGGATTTGGAAGCCGCCTTGAAGAAGTACCGCAAGGGCCGTCGCGGAAGAAAAGCAGCTAATCCGGCCTGATAAATTGTTTGGGAGGGCCTGATATGAGATTGAGAAAAGAGATGATTGAGCGAATCGCCAACAAGATCGTCGATCGGCTGAATCGCCGCGAAATGATATCCGAGGATTCGAACCAGGAAGTGCTCAGGACCCGGATTGCGCACGTCATCGAAGCGGACCTGATGGTGGAGGACCGCCTTAACGACGAGGTCAAGGAAATTCTGCGGGATTTCGAGGAGGAAATGGATAGGGGCAATGTGGACTACAGCCGGATGTTCACGATGGTGAAAACCAAGCTGGCGCGCGAGCGAAATCTCGTGCTTTGAAGGGGTAGCGAGAATTTTTCAGTTTCATTTTCATTCAAGGAGAACGCGGCCATGAAACTCAGCCGCGAGAAGATCAATCATCTGACGAATCTGGTCGTCAAGGACATTGAAGAGTGTGAGGATGTGGATTTTCTGGTCGAGCCCCAGGAATTGCGTATGAATGTTCTGCGCGCCATTAGCAATGAGTTGATCATTGATGATGAGATTGAAGAGGAGGTGCGAAGGATTTTGAGCACCTATTCCAGCAGGCTGGTGGAGGGTAGCCGCGACTGGGAGATACTCTTCAACAAGCATTATGATCAAGAGGCGAAACGACGCGGAATTTGATCTCCTCAACAAATATTCTTGACTTGATACCTACCAAAAGCGGAAAGCGGTGACGTGCAAAAGGTTGGCCTGACCGGTGGAATCGCCAGCGGAAAATCCACGGTGAGCGGGATGTTCACGGACCTGGCCGTTCCGGTAATCGACGCGGACTTGATTGCGCGCGAGGTGGTTGCTCCGGGGTCTCGCGCTCTTGGGGCGATCGTCGATGCTTTTGGCGAAGAAATCCTTACTGACAATAAAAGCCTGAACCGCGCCAGGCTCGCGGAGATCGTTTTTTCCGATCCGCCGAAAAAGAAGATTCTTGAGGGGATCCTGCATCCTGAAATTATCGCCGAGCAGGACAGGCGGTTGAGAGACCTCGAACGGGAGGGAGGGACGCCCGTCGCGATAGTGGACGCCGCCGTCATGATTGAATCGGGGAGCTGGAAGCGATTCGACTCGCTAGTGGTTGTCGATTGTGATGTATCCCAGCAAATCTGCCGATTACGCCGGCGAAACGGGATGAATGAAGAGGAAGCCATGAAGCGTGTCAATGCGCAGATGCCGCTCTCGGAAAAAGTGAAGTATGCGGATCACGTGATTGACAATCGCGGTTCGATCGATGATACCCGAAAGCAGGTAGAGGAGTTGATGAAATTACTTTCTGGGAAATGAAATAAATAGTGTTGACAAATTTGTTTGAACTCATTACTTTTTTGAAACACTTTTGAATTCTATTCCTGATAGGTATTCGTCGCCCTGAACTTCAATCACCATCTGATGTACAACGATTTGGAATATTAGAAAAGAGAAAAAATCTGTCTTGGGAAATACAAGGGTCCTCGGTCGAATTTCTGTCCTCGGATGAATATATTTCCAGCAATGGGTATTGCGCGCGCCCTTGACTGGCTCTGAAAATACCGGATGCGCGCTTCGCATCGCACTCGGCGGTGAGAACCTGCTTTCGAATCAGACATGAAGGAATTTCATTACATCAACTTTACCGCTTGAGGCTAGGAGGAAAAGTCTCCCCGCGCAGAATGTGGCGAGTGGTGCGACCAGAAGGCGCCATCTCACGTTCCAGGCGGTAAAAAGTGCCCACCCAACCAAGGAGAAGGGAGTTATGGCAACAACAGAAACAAAAACTCGCAGCTTGAACCTGGCGGAACTGAAGAAAAAGACCATTGGAGAACTCAACCAGATTCTCAAGGAGTTCAGTACCGAAAGCGCCAGCGGACTCAGAAAACAGGATCTGATTTACAAGATACTCGAGGCGCAGTCCGACAAGGATCGCAACGGCGGTGGTGGAACCATCACCGGAGAGGGCGTGCTCGAAATTTTGCCGGACGGATTCGGTTTCCTGCGTTCGCCCGCCTACAACTATCTGCCCGGCCCCGACGATATTTACGTTTCCCCCAGTCAGATTCGCCGCTTCGATCTTCGCACCGGCGATACGGTGAGCGGTGAAATCCGCCAGCCCAAAGAGGGGGAGCGGTATTTTGCGCTTTTGAAAGTCGAGAAGATCAATTTCGAACCACCCGAGGCGAGCAAGGACAAAGTCCTGTTCGATAACCTCACCCCTTTGTATCCGGACCGCAGGATACAGCTCGAAATATCCGGGGAGGAGGTCAGTTCGCGCGTGCTGGACCTCATGACGCCGATCGGCTTCGGGCAGCGTGGCCTCATCGTCGCCGCGCCCAGAACCGGTAAGACGATGATGCTTCAGTCCATCGCGAAGAGCATCGCTACGAATCACCCCGAAGTTCACCTGATCGTTCTGCTCATCGACGAGCGTCCCGAGGAGGTCACGGACATGGAGCGCTCCGTGCGCGGGGAAGTGATCAGCTCGACATTCGACGAGCCGGCTTCTCGCCACGTGCAGGTGGCGGACATGGTGATCGAGAAGGCGAAAAGACTCACCGAGCACAAACAGGATGTCGTCATCCTGCTCGATTCCATCACGCGGCTGGCGCGCGCGCACAACACCATCATCTCGCCGAGCGGGAAAGTCCTCTCCGGCGGTGTGGACTCGAACGCGCTGCAGCGGCCCAAGCGTTTCTTCGGCGCGGCGCGAAACCTCGAAGAGGGCGGCAGCCTGACCATTCTCGCCACGGCGCTGGTGGAGACGGGCAGCCGGATGGACGACGTGATTTTCGAGGAGTTCAAGGGTACGGGCAACATGGAAGTTCACCTCGACAGGAAGCTCTCCGACAAGCGCGTGTTCCCCTCGGTGGACATCAACAAGTCCGGCACGAGGAAAGAGGAATTGCTGCTCAGCCCGCAGGAACTCAACCGCGTCTGGGTGTTGCGCAAGGTTTTACAACCACTTGGCGTGGTGGACTCGATGGAGCTCCTGCTTGAGAAAATCCAGGAGACGAAGACCAACGAGGATTTCCTCGCCTCGATGAACAACTGACGCTTTTCGCCAACCTCTTGTTTTTACCCGCTTTTGGGGGTAGACAAGGCGCTGGAGTTTCGATATAAAGCGCTCTCCTCGTAGGGGAGAGGGGTCGGTTTTTTTATCGAAATACCACCTTTATTTATCGGATTTTATCGATATTTACGGAATTGTTTCCGACGTTTGGAACCCGAAATTTTGGAGCGCCTGGTTATGAAGGCCGAGATTCATCCCGAGTTGTTCGAGTGCAAGGTTTCCTGCAGTGGTTGCGGCACCGAATTCACGACGTTCTCCACGCGCGAGGAAATACGCGTCGAGGTTTGCTCGCAGTGCCATCCGTTCTTCACCGGAAAGCAGGCGCGCATCGTCGATACCGAAGGCCGCGTCGAGAAGTTCGTCAAGAAGTTCGAGGGCAAGGAGGCGCGGGTCTCCAAGCGCAAGAGAAAGCAGGCCTCCGCCGAGGCGGAACGGGTCGCCCGGTTGGAGCGTGAAGCGAAGCAGGCCGCCGAGAAGGCGGAGGAAGAGAAAAAGCTCAGAGAAGAGGCCAGGCAGAAACGGGCCGAGGAGCGCGCCGCGAGGCAGGCCGCCCAGGCGCAGAAAGAAGAATCCGCCGAGGCCGCCGCCGAGGGTGCTGCGCCCGCCACTGAAACGAGCGATGCCGAGACGGCAGTTGTTGCGGCTGAGGATGCTTCGCCTGCGCCTGAGCCCGCTGGTGCCAATGCGGCACCCACCGCGGCTGAAGACGCCTCCCCCGAGGCATCGCCTGCGCCCGAGTCGAGCGAAGAAACCGAAAAGCCCGAGGATTCATAAGCACGGAGCCTACCGTGTTTGCCTGGGGGCTGCCCCCGGGCGGTGGTTCCTCGGCAAACGCGAATCCGTGGCCTGAGGACGATACCGGGCCACCCCGTTCGCTGCCCGTCGGTTGATCCCCATGTTCGAAAAAATCGAGCAAATCATAGAAAAACACCGGACGCTGGAGATGCGCCTCTCGGACCCGTCCCTGCTCAAGGACCGCAGGAAATTCGAGCAGACCGCGCGCGAGCACAAGGAGGTCACCCAGGTCGTCCAGGCCTATGAGGAATGGCGCGGCTACGCGAACGCCATCGAGGAGGCGAAGGCCCTGCTCGAGGACGGCGACCCGGAGATGAGCGAACTCGCCCAGGCGGAACTCGAAGACGCGGGCCCGAAGCGCGAAGAGGTGGAGGAGAGGCTGCGCCGTCTTCTGCTGCCCAGGGACCCGAACGATGAGAAAAACGTCATCCTGGAAGTTCGCGCGGGAACGGGCGGTCAGGAGGCCGCGCTCTTCGCGGCCGATTTGTACCGCATGTACGTGCGCTACGCCGAGGTCCAGGGCTGGAAGGCGGAGGAGTTGAGCAAGAGCGAGAGCGACCTGGGGGGCTTGAAGGAGGTATCCGCGCTCATCAAGGGGGCGGGCGCCTACAGCCGCCTGCGCTATGAGAGCGGCACGCACCGCGTCCAGCGGGTGCCCGTCACCGAGACGCAGGGGAGAATCCACACCTCCGCCGCCACGGTGGCCGTGCTGCCCGAAGCGGACGAGATTGCGCTCGACATCGGCGAGAAGGACTTAAGGATCGACGTCTACCGCTCCTCGGGTCCGGGCGGCCAGAGCGTGAACACGACCGATTCCGCCGTCCGCATCACCCATGTGCCCACTGGCCTCGTCGTCACCTGCCAGGACGAGAAGAGCCAGCACAAGAACCGCGCCAAGGCCATGAAGATACTCTCGGCCCATCTGCTGGACATGGAAATCCAGAAACAGATGTCCGAGCGTTCCGCGCAGCGCAAGAGCCTCGTGGGCAGCGGGGACAGGAGCGAGCGGATCAGGACCTACAATTTCCCCCAGGACAGGATTACCGATCACCGCATCGGCCTCACCCTCCACGGTCTGCCCGGCTTCATGGAGGGCGGCATCGACGAGATGGTCAAGCGGGTCATCGAGAGCCGCGAGGCGGAGCGTCTGGCCGAGCTGGAAGAAAGCACGGAAGCCCACTCCGCGGAATGACCACCTCTCCTCCTGCGGCGCAAAACGAAACCGAAACCAAAGTATGTGCTCTGCTCTCCCGCCTGGAAGAGCGGTTCGCCGGGGCGGGCGTGGAATCGCCGGGGCTGGATGCGCGGCTCATCGTGGCTGTGGTATTAGGCTGCGAGGGGGCGCATCTCCACGCGCACCCTGAAAGAGTGGTCTCCTCAGAGGAGCTCGCGCGGGTCGAATCTTTGGCGCAAAGGAGAATGGCCCGCGAACCGATGGCTTACATCATGGGCGAGCGGGAGTTCTGGTCCATGTCCTTTTTCGTTTCGCCCGATGTGCTGATTCCAAGGCCCGAGTCGGAGTTGCTCGTCGAACGCGCCTTGGCGCTCTCAGGAGAAGGACGAGAGAGCGGGATACTGGACTTGTGCGCGGGCAGCGGCGCGGTGGGTCTGGCGATCGCGAGTGAATTACACGAGGCGCGCGTCACCTTGCTCGACCTCTGTCCCAGGGCGCTCGGTGTGGCGAGGCGGAACGCGGATAAATTCGGTCTTGGTGGTCGAACGTGTTTTCTGGCCTCCGATTTGTTTGATGCGCTCGAAGAGGGGGTAGGGTTCGACCTGATCGCCTCGAATCCGCCCTATGTGGCTTCGGGCGAACTGGATGGCCTGATGCCCGAAGTGTCATCGTTCGAGCCTGGACTCGCGCTCGATGGCGGCGCGGACGGGACGGACCTCATCCGGCGCATCATCGTGGAAGCGCCCGCATATCTCGCGCGCGGGGGCTTCCTGCTGATCGAGATGGACCCGCGCCAGATGGCGGAGGCGGAGGCCTTGGCGGAACGACAAGGGGATTATCGCGCGGCGAGCCGTCATAAAGACCTCGCCGGGCGCGAGAGGGTTTTGGAACTTACGAGGGTTTAGTTTTGGAGCGATTTCGTATCCGGGGAGGCAGGCCGCTTCGCGGCGAGGCCGAGGCGTCGGGTTCCAAGAACGCCTCTTTGCCGATCCTGGCCGCCGCCATCCTGGCCGATGGCGTCAGTCATGCGCGGCGCGTCCCGGACTTGCGCGATACGAACACGATATTGGCGCTTCTGGGCGAATTCGGCGTCGAGACGCGCGAAGAATCGCCCGGGTCCATCTCCCTGGACGCCACGAACATCACCGGCGGCGTCGCGCCCTATGAACTGGTGCAGGCGATGCGGGCCTCCATCATGGTGCTGGGGCCATTGCTGGCGCGCTTCGGCTCGGCGCGCGTTTCCCTGCCGGGCGGCTGCGCCATCGGGGCCAGGCCCATCGATCAGCACCTGAAGGGACTGAGAGCGATGGGGGCGGAGATCGAGATAGAGCAGGGCTACATCGAGGCCAGGGCCCGGAGACTCACGGGAGCGCGCATTTCGTTCGACTTAACGACCGTGACGGGTACGAAGAACCTGATGATGGCGGCTTCTTTGGCGAAAGGCGTCACCGTGCTCGAGAATGCCGCCCTGGAGCCCGAAGTGGTCGCGGTCGCGGATTTGTTGAACCAGATGGGCGCGAAGGTGAGCGGCGCGGGCACGCCCGTTATCGAGATCGAAGGGGTGGATTCCCTCGCGGGCTACGACGCGGCCGTTCCCGCAGACCGCATCGAGGTGGGAACCCTCATGATTGCCGCCGCCATCACGGGAGGGGATTTGAGGATAATGGATTGTGAGCCGGAACAGGTGCACGCGCTGGCGCTCAAGCTGAGCGAAGCCGGTCTCGAAGTTTCAGAAGGAGCGGACTGGATTCACGTGCGCGGCGATGGCTCCGTACGGCCCGTGAACGTGAAGACGGCGCCCTATCCCGGGTTTCCCACGGACCTGCAGGCCCAGTTCATGGCGTTGATGACGCTGGCGGGCGGGACCTGCGTGCTCACGGAGACGATCTTCGAGAATCGCTTCATGCACGCCGCCGAGCTTGCCAGAATGAACGCGCGGATTCATATAGACGGGCGGACGGCGCACATCGAGGGTGTGGCGCATCTCGCCGGCGCCTCGGTGACGGCGACCGACTTGAGAGCGAGCGCGTCGCTTGTTCTGGCGGGTCTGGCGGCGAGTGGAGAAACCATCGTTCGCAACGTATATCATATCGACAGGGGATATCAGCGGCTCGAGGAGAGGTTGAGGGAACTCGGCGCGGATATCCGGCGCGAAGTGGAGTCGTGATGAAAGAGAATCAGGAGAAAGAATTGATCATCGCCCTGCCCAAGGGAAGAATTTTTACCGAAGCCACCGAATGTCTGGTGAAGGCGGGCGTCTTGTCCAAACCGGTATCGGACAAATCCCGAAAGCTCATCCTGCGCGACCCGAAAACGGGCGTCCGCGTCCTGATTCTCAGGAACCACGACGTGCCCATCTATGTGGAGCGCGGCGCCGCCGATCTGGGCATTATCGGGCGGGACGTGCTGCTCGAACAGGGGCGCGACGTATACGAGCCTCTGGATATGAACATGGCGCCGTGCCGCCTCATGGTGGCGGCGCCCGAGGGCATCGCCTGGGAGGATTTGACCGGGCGGATATCGCTGCGCGTGGCGACGAAGTTTCCCGCCATCACGGCCCGGTTTTTCGAGCAGATGGGGGTTCAGGCAAAGATCATCCGTCTCTACGGAAACGTGGAAATCGCGCCCGCCACCGGCGTGGCGGACCTGGTTGTGGATTTGGTCGACACGGGCGGAACGCTGCGGGCCAATGGGCTGGTCCCGATTCGCGAGATATTCAGCGCGACGGCCAGGCTAATCGCCAACCGGGCGAGCCTGAAGACGAATTATAAAAAGGTGAGCGCGATCATCGAACAGTTGAAGGGGGTGATCCCCACAGCCCAAAACCGCTCCGGTAACGGCGCAGGTCCGGCGCCCGGTGGGGAGAAGGCGTGAGACGCTTCAGCTGCGGGGCGGAGAATTTCGCCGCCGGGATCGAGCGCCTCTCCCTGAGCGGGGAGGATGCTTTTGCCCGCGTCGAGGCCGATGTGCGCGTGATCATCGAGCGCGTGCGCGTGGAGGGAGATGACGCGCTTGTCGAACTTACGAAGAAGTTCGACGGCGTTTCCCTGGACGCCGGGGGCCTCGTCGTAGGCCCGGAGGAGATGGCGCGCGCGCTGGATGCGCTGCCGTCCGAGACGCTGGACGCCCTGAAACTGGCCGAGGAGCGGGTTCGCGCGTTCCACGAGGCGCAGGTTCCCCGAAGGATCAATGTCGAACCTGCGCCCGGCGAGCGGCTCTCGCTCGAACCCACCCCCCTCGCCAGCGTGGGTCTTTATGCGCCCGGCGGCACGGCGGCCTATCCCTCCACGGTGCTCATGAATACCGTTCCTGCGCGCGTCGCAGGCGTGGACGAATTGGTTCTGTGCACGCCGCCGGGCCCGAACGGCGAGGTGCCCGCCGCCGTGCTGGCGGCGGCTTCCCTGGCGGGTCTTGAGCGCGTCTTTCGAATTGGTGGCGCGCAGGCGGTCGCCGCGATGGCCTATGGCACGGAGAGCGTCCCTCGCGTGGACAAGATAGTGGGGCCGGGCAACGTATACGTCGCCGCCGCCAAGCGCATCGTGCGCGGGCGCGTCGAGATCGACAAGGAGGCGGGGCCGAGCGAGGTGGTCGTGCTCCTGGACGACCCCGCCCTGGCCGAATGGGCGGCCGCTGATCTCATCGCCCAGGCCGAGCACGACGCGCAGGCAATGGCGGTGGGCGTTTGCGTGGGCGCGGAAGTGGCCGACGCCTTGGAAAGAGAAGTGGAAAATCAGTTGCGCACAGCCGCGAGGAGTACGGAGATAGGGCAGGCTTTGGAGAATCGCGGCGCCATCATCGAGGCGGCCTCGCGCCGAGAGGCGATCGAAGTGGCGGAGATGCTGGCGCCCGAGCACCTGGAGATTTTGATGGAGCGCGCCGAAGAGGCGGCCTTGGGGATTCGCAATGCGGGCGCGGTATTCTGCGGGCCGTGGAGTCCGGTCCCCTTGGGCGATTACATCGCAGGCCCCAACCACGTGCTTCCCACAGGCGGTGCGGCGCGTTTCGCCTCTCCGCTCGGCGTCTATGATTTCATCAAATGGACGAGCAAGGTGTGTTTCGATGAGGCCGCCGCCGCGCGGCTGGCGGAACCCGCGGCGAGACTCGCGGATCTCGAAGGTCTGCCCGCGCACGCGCGGGCCTTGCGACTGAGGCGCGGCGCATCCTGAGCGAGCTGTTGATAAAGCCCCGGGAAACGGATTTGGGTTGCGCGCACGCTTTTGAAGTTCACTCCCCCTTTGAAGTGTCTTCCCGACACACGAGAGATATGCAATCACACCCCCCTTGAGGGTCGGTCTCCCTCGGGGAAGACCGACAACGAGGCAAGGGCGAAGCCCGCAGGTGAGTTGGTGGGGGGAGCTTTTTCAGTGGAATGTCCCCCCACCGATTCAGCCTTCGCACAAACCGCTCGGCTTCATCGTCGGCTTTCCCCGAGGGAAGCCGACCCTCAAGGGGGGAGTGGTTGGTTGACGGTTTGTACGGGAGGAGTAAAGTTTCATCCCTCCCAGATCGGCTCCATACGCCGAATCACGAAGTCAGAACTTTTCAACAAGCCTCAAGAGGGCGTTGATTTTTCTTGCGTGTTCCTTTTGAAGGGGGTAATCTCCCCCTCCCCGATCGGCCTCGTCCGCCGAACTGCCGAATCGGGACTTTGTCAACAACCCCCAGCGGAAGTGGTTTCATTTTGTGGGGTCTTACAACAGTTCCTTGAGGGGGCGCTGGCGGGGCGCGCGCAAATCGAGCATAATCGCACTGCCGAAAGGCGGTGAATTCATTGGGGTTGGAACTTTCCATCCGCCGGGAGAGAGAAGGTGGCGTCGAGAACGAAGCAGAGAAAAGCGCGCGTGAGCAGAAAGACGAAAGAGACCGATTTTTCCGTTGCGGTCAATTTAGACGGCGCGGGGGAGGCCGAAATCAATACGGGCCTCGGTTTTTTCGATCATATGCTCGCCCAGATCGCCCGCCACGGGCTGGTGGATATGACCGTCCGCGGCAAGGGGGATTTGGACGTCGACGGCCACCACACGGTGGAGGACGTAGGTATTATCCTGGGGCAGACGCTGGCGAAGGCGCTCGGAGACCGGGCGGGCATCACCCGCTACGCCGACGTGCGCCTGCCGATGATGGACGCGCTCGTTCACGTGGCGGCGGATTTCGGCGGCAGGGGAAACCTCGTCTTCCGCGCTTCTTTCCCCGAAGCCCGAATCGGAGAGTTCGACACCTCGCTCGTGCGCGAGTTCTTCTGGTCGCTGGCCACCCACGCAGGCGTCGACCTCCACGTCGAAGTCTGCTACGGGGACAACAGCCACCACATGGTCGAAGCCGTGTTCAAGGGCTTTGCGCGGGCGTTGCGCGCGGGCGTCGCGCTCGATCCGAGAGATACGAGCGTGCCCAGCACCAAGGGCGTTTTATAACCATGATTTCTTAGTCCTGACGCTTTGGAGAATGATATGACGGCCGAGTTCGTCGTGGTCGACTACGGAATGGGAAACGTCCTGAGCGTGAGGAACGCGTTGGCCAAAATAGGCGCTGAGGCGGTGTTGAGTGACGACCCGCGAGTCCTGGAAACCGCAACGGGCGTCATCATGCCAGGCATTGGTGGTTTTCCGGAATGCATGCGCGCCCTGGAGGACGCGGGTCTCACAGGGCCACTTCGCCGCGTTATAGAGCAAGGCGTTCCCTATCTCGGGATATGTCTCGGCCTCCAGATTCTTTTTGAGGAAAGCGAGGAGTTCGGCTCCACACCGGGTCTGGGAATCCTGCCCGGGCGCGTGCGGCGTTTTCCCGAGGGGATGACCGAAAACGGCGGCGCGCTGCCCTTGAAGGTCCCCCACATGGGCTGGAACCAGCCGCAGTTTCACAACCAATCCCCGATTCTCGCGGGCGTGCCCCAGGGTGCGCATTTCTATTTCGTCCACTCCTACTATGCGGAGCCCTCGGAAGCCGCGCGTCCCTGGATTGCGGCGACGTGCGATTTCGGCGTGCCCTTCATCGCCAGTGTTCATCGGAAAAACCTCTTCGCCACCCAGTTCCACCCCGAGAAAAGCGGTACGCTCGGCTTGGGCATTTTGAGGAAATTCGTCGACATCTGCCGCGCGCAGAAAACCGCATCCGCTTAGGGGGTCAAACGCGAGCGAAGAGCGAGTGTTTGCAGCTTTTTTCCAGTCGAAAGGGGTTGTTGAAAAAGACCCCTTTGGGGTCGGGTTAAACCATCCTCACCTTGCAGAGCGCCAAACAATTACTCCTCTCTTGAGGGTCGGCCTTTCCTCCTCGGGAAGGCCGACGAAGAGCTGAGGGCGTAAGCCCGAAAGCGATTCGGTGGGGGGTATAACTCGGAGTGGCGATAAAACGCGATTCACCCCCCACCGATTCAGCCTTCGCACAAAACGCTCGGCTTCATCGTCGGCTTTCCCCTCGGGAAGCCGACCCTCAAGGGGGGAGTGAATTTGAAACCCGACCGAGGAGAAAGGGAACACTCCCCCCACTTGAAGGACTTTTTCAACAACCCCTTGTCAGGGGGGTATAAAAAGGCGAAATCCCCCGCCGGGTGGGTAGAAGGGCTTTGTTTTTTCTTGCCCCCCTGACAAGGGGGGGGTAGGGGGGGTTGCCTTTCATGTAGGGGCTGTTTTCCGGCGTCCCCTTCGACAGGCTCATGGCAGGCCCTCGATACGGCCCTTGCGGGCCTACTCGGGATGAGGAAGTTTTTTTGTTTTCGTCACACTGAATAGCGGCCCCTCGGCTTCGCTCGGGGCAGATTCCGCCGTTGCCCGACTCCCCTCACCCTGAGTAGTCCTGAGCTTGTCGAAGGACGTATCGAAGGGCAATCGCGCCCAATGCGGAAGCGATGCGCCGCACGCCGGGAGAGGCCGTTTGACCCTCTCTCTTCGGTGTCGGGTCAAACCCTCGATACGGCGCTTGCGCGCTTACTCAGGATGAGGTTTTGTGACCGCCAGCGTGGTGAAAAATGGGAACCGCCGCGTAATTCGCCATACAATTAGCTCGCCTTCGACTCGAAAACCAACCCCCCTACCCCCCCCTTGACAGGGGGGTAAAAAAAGAAAGCCCCTTTGGCAAGGGGGACTTTTTCAACAACCCCGACCTCTCGCGGTGCTTCTTCTTGAGATAATTTCTTATAACCATTTGCAATTAAACCCGTTTGGGTTTAATGAGAGGCGCAATAGTGGCGGCGATTTCATCTCGGGGGTGGCGGTTTGCTTCTCATTCCGGCGGTCGATCTCAAGGGCGGTAAATGCGTTCGGCTCATCCAGGGCGAGAAAGAGCGCGAGATCGTCTACGGCGATGACCCGGTCGCCTGGGCCCGGCGCTGGGTGGAGCAGGGAGCGCAGCGGCTTCACCTCATCGATCTCGACGGCGCCTTCGACGGCGCGCCCGCCCACATCGACGTTCTGGCCCAGGTTGCCGAGGCGGTGGACGTTCCCGTGGAATTCGGCGGCGGCGTGCGCTCGGAAGTTTCGCTCGCGGCCGTGCTGGAAGCGGGCGCGAGCTTCGTCATCCTCGGCACGAGCGCGCTCAGGAATCCGGAATTCCTGGAATCCGCCGCCCGAGCGAACCCCGGTAAAATTCTGTTGGGCATCGACGCCAAGGACGGGGAAGTCAGAATCTCGGGCTGGGAGGAAGGCGATTCGGTATCGCCCGAGTCACTGGCGAACCGCTTCGCCCAGCTGCCTCTCGCGGGAATCATCTTCACCGACATCAGGCGCGACGGCACGCTGGAGGGTTTCGACCCCGCTCCTACCGTTGCCTTGGCCCAGGCCTGCGGTCTGCCCGTCATCGCCGCAGGCGGGGTGAGCAGGCTCGAGGATGTGGAAAAACTCATTCCCTTAGAAGAGAAAGGCGTCATCGGCGCTGTCGTGGGGCGCGCGCTCTATGAGGGGACCATGGATTTTCCAAAGGCGATGGAGATGCTCTCTTGCTAGCCAAGCGAATCATTCCCTGTCTCGACGTGAAAGAGGGCCGCGTGGTGAAGGGCGTGAATTTCGAGGGTCTTCGCGATGCGGGCGACCCCGTGGAGTGCGCCGCGCATTATGACGAGATGGGGGCGGATGAAATCTGCTTTCTTGACATCACGGCTTCGAAGGAAAAGCGTGGCACCCTGCTCGACATGGTGCGGCGCACGGCGGAGCGCGTGTTTGTTCCCCTCACGGTAGGCGGCGGCGTGCGCGAGGAAGAAGACGTACGCGATCTTCTGAGAGCAGGCGCGGACAAGGTGAGCATCAACAGCGCGGCGCTAAGAGACCCGTGCGTCCTCAAACGCTCGGCGGAGCGCTACGGAAGCTCCACCATCGTGTGCGCCATCGACGCCAAGCGCGTCTCGGGCGATGCGGACCCGCCCCGGTGGGAGGCGTTCACGCACGGGGGCTCTCGCCCCACCGGCCAGGACGCCGTGGCCTGGGCGGAGGAAGCGTGCGAACTCGGCGCGGGCGAGATTCTTCTCACCAGCATGGACAGGGACGGCACCAAGGACGGGTATGATTTGAATTTGACGCGCACGATTGCCGAGCGGGTGAGCGTGCCCGTCATCGCCTCGGGCGGTGTGGGGAATCTGGAGCATCTCTACGATGGCTTGGAGGAGGGATGCGCCGACGCCGTTCTGGCCGCCTCGATCTTCCATTTCGGCGATTACTCGGTCGAGGAAGTGAAGGTCTATCTGCGCGAGCGTGGCGTGGAGGTGAGGCTGTGAGCGAAGTGGAGATTCCCGATGTCAAGTGGAACGAGCAGGGTCTGGCTCCCGCCATCTGCCAGGATGCGGGCACGGGACAGGTCCTGACCCTTGCCTGGGTGAACGAGGAATCGCTCCGCTTGACGCTCAAGAAGGGAACCGTCCACTTCTGGTCCCGCTCCCGAGGGGAGCTTTGGCACAAGGGCGAGACGTCGGGGAACTATCTGCATCTGGTCTCGGCGAGGCTCGATTGTGATTCGGATGCGCTGGTGTTCATCGTAAGGCCCGACGGGCCGGCCTGCCACACGAACCGGATGTCTTGTTTTTTCAACGAAGTTCCTGTTCCTGATCGGGAAGGCGGTGAGGCGGCCCTCGATTTCGATCAGAACCTGCTGGAATCGGTTTATCGCCTGATCCTGGAGCGAAAAAAGGCGGGCGATACGGATTCGAGCTATGTGGCGCGCCTGTTCGCCAGGGGCGAGGAGCGGGTGCTGGAGAAGATAGACGAAGAAGCCGCCGAGGTCGTCACGGCGATGCGCGAAGAGGGCCCCGACGCGATAACGAACGAGGTGGCCGATTTGTGGTTCCACACCATGGTGGGCATGGCCGCGAACGACGTGCCGCCGGGGCGGGTATTTGCGGAACTCGCGCGCCGGTTCGGGCGCGGCGGGAGGCCGGAGTCCGAGAGATAGGGGGCTCTCGGCCAAAGGGGCTAGTTGAAAAAGTCCCTGGGAAACGATTCGGGTTGCGCGCTCGCTTTTGAATTTCACTCCCCCCTTGAGGGTCGGTCTATCCTCCTCGGGTAGACCGACGGTGAGGTAAGGGAGTTTTACCCCCGAAACTGAACCGGTGGGGGGTATATTTCGAAATGGCGATAAAACGCATCCTACCCCCCACCGAGTCAGCCTTCACCTATCGGTTCGGCTTCCTCGACTCCCCCTCAAGGGGGGAGTGAAGTTTCCTACTTCCTCGCTCGGTTGGTTACATACGCAGAATCACGAGGTCGGGATTTTTTCAAAAACCCCGAATTGGGCGATTTCCCGCCCGAAGTGATGATGTTTAATTATTTTCATTATTATTGACAGGTTCACGCTCGGCTCCTATATTGTTTCCTGATAATGGGATTATTGCGTAATCTGCGCGGTTTATTTTTATAAGCAGTTGAATTTCAAAAAGATACGGGATGGCAAGGGTCATCCCCTCATTTTGTTCATGGACGCTGCGTTCTTCGGTTCATCTGGAAGAACGATCGAGAAAAGGACCCTGAGTACACTTCGCCCCATCGGCATTCCCCACTGATTCCCTGGAGGCGTGCCGGAAAAGAACCACCAATTCTTCGATTAAGATTACTGAAACACGCCGTTGTGTCCCGGTACCGGGACAAAGGGGTGATTCAGCTGTACATCTATTATCCGTGGGTGATGGTTCATGGATGGCCGAACACTGCAAGGCATTGAATTCGAAGATGTTTTGAAACTGCTGGAGGCTCGCTGCGCCTCGAAGTCCGGCGCGGCTGCGGCCGCAGCGCTCGTTCCGCTCACCTCGTCTTTCAAGGTCGATACCCTGCTCGACGAGACGGATGAAGCGGTGGCGCTCCAGGGCGCCGGGGAGTACATGCCGCTGGCCGCGTTCGATGACCCCGAAGGGTGGCTCGAGGACATCAGACGCCGGGGCGGGAACCTCGAGGGTGAGAAATTCCTCTCGATCCTCTCGTTACTGAACCTCGCCTCCGACGTGCGCCGCTTCGTGGAGGAGCGCGCCGAGAGGCTGCCCAGGCTCAGGATGCGCATTCACGGCGCGGACATGCTATATCCCCTGGCCGCGCGAATCAGGCGCATTCTCGATGAGCGCGGGGAGGTGCGCGACGACGCGAGCCTGGAACTCCAGGAATCGAGAGCGAAGCAGCGCGCGCTCAGGAACGAGATACGCCGTCTGCTCGACAGGGTGATGGCCGCGCATCCGAATGCGGTTCAGGAAAACCTGATCGTGCAGCGGCGCGAGCGGTATCTGATTCCCGCCAGAACGACCTTCAAGCGCTCGTTCGAGGGCGTGATACAGGATCGCTCCTCGAGCGGGGAGACCTTGTTCGTGGAGCCGCTGTCGGCGGTGCCCGTCAACAACGCCATCGCCGAGGAACGCGAGGCCGAGCGCGCGGAGGTGGAGCGAATCCTGCGCGAGCTGACCGAGGGGGTGATGGCGTCGCGCGAGGCAATTGTCTATCTGGTGCAGTGCCTGGCCGGGCTCGACCTCATCTGGGCGAAAGCGCGCTTGGGGGTCGATTGGCGCGGCGCGCGCGCTCAGGCGAGCGCGGACGGAAGCATCCGGCTGAAAGCCGCGCGTCATCCCCTGCTCACGGCGGGCGTCGGCGCAGTGCCGAAAGAACAGGTGGTGCCCATCGACCTCGAGGTGGGGAGAGACGGAATGCGCCAACTCCTCATCACCGGGCCCAACACGGGCGGCAAGACGGTGGCCCTCAAGACGGTGGGCCTTTGCGTGGCGCTTCACCAGTGCGGCGTGCCCATACCGGCGGCGCCCGAGAGCGCGCTCCCCGTCGTCAAGACGCTCGTCGCCGACATCGGCGATGAGCAGGACATCCAGCAGAACCTGAGCACCTTCTCGGGCCACATGGCGCGCGTCTCGGGTGCGGTGCGCGAGGCGGGAGAGGGCGTGCTCGTGCTCCTGGACGAGTTGGGCTCCGGCACCGACCCGGCGGAGGGTTCGGCCATCGGCGTCTCCGTGCTCGAGCATCTCGCGGAGAGCGGCGCGCTCTGCATCGTGACGACGCACCACGACGCCCTCAAGCATTACGCCTATCAGGCCGCGCACGCCGAGAACGCCTCGGTGGAGTTCGATGCCGATGACCTCTCGCCCACCTACCGGATCCGCATGGGCGCGGCCGGGCCGAGCAACGCCATGTCGGTGGCGCAGATGATGGGTCTGCCCGAATCCGTGCTGGCGCGCGCGGATGTGCTGCTCACGAAAGGCCCCGTTCAGGTGGATCGCCTGATGGCGAACCTCTCCGATCAGGGGCGCGAGATGGAAGAAAAGGAGGCCGACCTCTCGGCCCGCCGGGTGTTGCTCGAAGCGCGCGAGAGAGAGCTCGAGCGCCAGTTAAGCGAGGAAGCGCGCCAGAGGGGCGATGATGCGGCCCGGTTCCTGAAAGACTTGAGGCGCGAGGCCGATGATCTCCTGAACGAGATGCGCGGGGCGCTTGAAATGGAGGAAGCCAAGCGTATCGCGCGCGAGCGCATTCGCGAATTGAGCGCCGGAATCGAGAAAGCGCTGCCCCGGAGGGAAGAGGCGGCTACGCGCGCGCCGGTTTCACTTCGTGTGAAAGACAGGGTGCGCATCCCGCTCATGAACTGCACGGGCGAGGTGGTCGCCCTGCACGGAGACGATGAGTTGACGGTGTCCGTGAACGGCAAATCCCTTCGCCTGTCCTGCAGCGTGGTGGAGGTTCTGGACGATGCGCCGGTCGCGCCCGCTCGCAGGAGCACGGTGACGCACGACGTCTTGTCGAGAGGGGATGATTTCTCGCCCGAGCTTCAGCTGCGCGGCGTGCGCGCCGAGCACGCCCTCGAGATGGTGGACAAGTATCTCGACGACGCAGCGCTCGTGGGAATCGCGTCTGTTCGCATCGTGCACGGCAAGGGGGAGGGGGTGCTCTCCCAGGTCATCGCCGAGAGGCTCAAGGAACACACCCTGGTGTCGAAGTTCGGCCCCGCGCGGCCCGAAGAGGGCGGCTGGGGCGTCACGAACGTGGAGTTGGCCCTGCGCTGATGCTCCGCTTGCTGGGATGAGGGTACAGGAATGGGAAGAGTGCCGGAAGAGGTGGTCGATCAGATAAGGGACGGCGCTCCGATTGAAGACGTCGTCGGCGAGTTCGTGCGCCTCAAGAAAGCGGGGACGAACTACAAGGGCCTCTGTCCGTTCCACGACGAGAAGACGCCTTCATTCAACGTGAACCCGCGCATGGGCATCTACAAGTGTTTCGGCTGCGGTGCGGGGGGCAACGTCTTTCAGTTCCTGATGCAGCACGAGGGTATGAGTTTTCTCGAGGCGCTCTCGCGTCTGGCGAAACGCCAGGGAATCGACCTCTCCCGCTATGAGGGGTCCGGGGAGCGGAGTCCGCAGAAGCCCGACGCGCGCCGGAAGATGCTCGCCGCGAATCGCCTGGCGGCCGATTTTTTCATGGCGGCGCTGAAGAGTAACCCGGGCGAGCGGGGCCGCCGGTACCTGGAAGAGCGCGGCGTTACGGATGACGCCCTCGCGAGGTTTCGGGTCGGGTTCGCGCCCCCGCGCTGGGATGCGCTTATCACGGCGGCAGGGAAAAGGGGCGTATCTCCCGGTGACCTCGCGGAAGCGGGCCTTGCCGTAAGGCGCGAGGATGGAAGCGGGTATTACGATCGCTTCAGGGACCGGGTCATGTTCCCCATTCGCAACCACGAGGGCGAAATAGTGGGCTTCGGCGGGCGTTCGCTGCCCGACAGCGACCCGCGCCATGCCACCGCGAAATACGTGAATTCTCCGGACACGGCGCTCTTCAAGAAGGGCAGGACGCTGTATGGCTTTTATGAGGGCAGGGAGGCGATTCGCGAGAAAAAGCGCGTCCTGGTGACGGAGGGATATTTCGACGTCATATCGCTTTGGCGGCATGGGTTCCGGGAGGCTGTGGCGCCGCTGGGCACCGCGCTCACCGCCGAGCACATCAGGATCCTGCGGGCGCATGCCGAGGAACTCGTGTTCGTCTTTGATCCCGATGCCGCGGGACTCGCGGCCTCTGAGCGCGCCGGTTCGGTGGCGGGACGGATGCTCGGACTCGCCGGCGCGCCCGATCTGCTCGTGGCCAGCGACGTGCTTCGCAAGAATTTTATCGATCGCGACGGAGCGGGCGCCGTGCGCCTCAAAGTGGTCAACCTCCCCGAAGGACGCGATATCGACACGTTTTTGGGAGAAAACGGAGCGGAGGACTTCGCCGGCCTCCTCTCCTCCGCGGAGGGAATCCTGGAGAACACCATCCAGACTGCGATGGACGGAATCGCCGCAGGCGCGAGCCAGGCCGAGAAAATCGAGGCCATCCAGCGGCTCTTGCCCATCCTCGGGACTTGCCACCACAGCGTTCAGGACCAATATTTGGCCTTATTGGAGGATCAGCTCGGGATCCCCTATCCCACGCTGACGGCCATGGTGAGGAGGATGCTGGCGGAAAACGCCCGGGAAAGTTCGCCCCGAAGAGAGGAAGAGAAGGTCGATCTGCTGGGGGAGAACCTCGAGCGTCCAAAGTTCGAGATGGACACTCTGCAGCTTTTGCTGATGAAGCCGGAGTTGGCGTCCGAGGTGCCCGATGGCTTGCTGACCGACCCGGCGGTGAACGAGGTGCTCTCCCTCATGAAATCACAGGATGCGGCCTCGCTCACGGCGGCATCTATCGCGGACAGGCTGGAGAGCCCCGCCGCGAGCGCCCTGGTGGTGGAATTGGCCGTCGTGGAGGTGGAGCCCGAAGAGGTGGAGGCGGAGCTTTTCGATTGCATCGAGAGGCTCAAGGAGCGCCGCCAGCGAAATGTGGAAGAGGATTTGATGAAGCGCATCGAGCAGACGCGCAAGCAAGAGGGGGAGGATTCCCCTGAAATGTGGAAACTTCTGGAGCGGAAAAACGCGCTTCTGCGCGAGCGGCAGCGAACGGCCTCGCCGCGCTGAAGCGTTTTTGAGGGTTTTGTTTTGTCATGAATTAGCAGTGTTTTAACTGCCTGGCCGGATGAAAAGGAGAGTCACATTGGCGCAAGCGACGCAGGTGAAAAAAGAGAAAAAGGTTGATGACGTCAAGAACTTAATCGACCTCGGGAAGGAGAAGGGTTTCCTCACCTATGAGGAGGTGAACGACGTTTTGCCGCCCGACGTAACCTCGCCCGAGGTCATCGACGACATCATGGTGCTCTTCAGCGACATGGACATCGAGATTCTCGACAGCGAATCGGCGGAGAAGCGCGCTGCCAAGAAAAAGAGCGAGTCGGGGAGTCCAGCAAAAGAGGGGTCGGAGGCGATTAGTTCGTTCGATGATTCCACGTACGGGAAAACCGACGACCCCATGCGCATGTATCTGCGCGAGATGGGGCAGATTCCCCTTCTGAGCCGGGAGGGCGAAATCGCGATCGCCAAGCGGATCGAGGAGGGCCAGATCGAAGTATGCCAGGCGACGGTGAGTACGCAGGTGGCGATCGACGCCGTCCTGGACCTGGCCTATCAACTCAAGAATGGTGAACTCGGCGTGACCGAACTCGTCGTCGTCACGAACGAGGCGGCCTCGGATGATGAGGAGCGGGAAAAGCCGACGTATGAAGAGGACAAGCGGCGCATCCTGAAACTCGTGACCAGGCTGAAAACGCAACTCCGCACCCTGGAGAAGAGAAAAACGGAGAAAGACAATCCCGCCAACTTGCAGAGAGCGCGCGACAGGGTGGCGGCCTGCATCCGCGAGATGAACCTGCGGCCCGAGCGCGTCGACAGCATCGCCGAACGGGTGAGGTCCTATGTCGAGACGATGCGCAAATATCAGGAGGAGATCGGGGGATATCTCCGGCAGGTGGAGATGGAGGAATCCGAACTGCGGGCCGTGATTCGCGAGGTCACCAAGTCGAAGGGCAATAACGGCGGCCCCGCGATTCGAACGGTCGGAGAGAAGCGCATTCCCGTCAGCATTCTCGCGGAATACGATCGCCGCATCAAAAACGTGCGCCGCAAAATTCGCGCGACGGAAAAGGAGGCGGGCGCCTCGCGCGAGGACCTCGAGAATTCCCTGAAGATGATCCGCCGCGGCCGCCGCAAGGACCGCCGGGCGAAAAAAGAGCTCGCCGAGGCGAATCTGCGTCTCGTCGTGAGCATCGCCAAGAAATACACGAACCGGGGGCTCCAGTTCCTGGACCTGATTCAGGAGGGCAACATCGGCCTGATGAAGGCGGTGGATAAGTTCGAGTACAAGCGCGGCTACAAGTTCAGCACCTACGCCACCTGGTGGATTCGCCAGGCCATCACCCGGGCGATTGCCGATCAGGCGCGGACGATCCGCATCCCCGTGCACATGATCGAAACCATCAACAAGCTCATCCGCACCTCGAGGCAGCTCATTCAGGAACTCGGGCGCGAGCCGCTGCCCGAAGAAATCGCCGTGAAGATGGATATGCCCGTCGACAAGGTGAGAAAGGTGCTCAAGATTGCCAAGGAGCCCATCAGCCTCGAGACGCCCATCGGCGAGGAGGAAGACAGCCAGTTGGGCGACTTCATCGAGGACAAGAAGGCCGAGGTGCCGCAGGACTCCGTCATCAAGCTGAACTTGAAGGAACAGACCCAGAAGGTGCTCCAGACCTTGAGCCCGCGCGAGGAGAAGGTGCTGCGCAAGCGCTTCGGAATCGGGGCGGAGAACGAGCACACGCTCGAGGAGGTGGGGCAGGATTTCGACGTCACCCGTGAGCGCATACGCCAGATTGAGGCGAAAGCGCTCAGGAAACTCAGGCATCCCTCGCGGAGCAAGAAGCTCAAAAGCTTCATCGAAGAGGAAGTGTAAGCCATCAACCCCGCGTGATTGACAATGATCGCGCGCGGGGCCATATATGCACAGCGAACGCGCGGCGCCCGAGGCGAAGGATGCACCGGTTTCCCGGCGTCCCTCTTGACGGTCGCGTTGCTATCGGGCCCATAGCTCAGCGGTAGAGCCGCCGGCTCATAACCGGCTGGTCCTTGGTTCGAATCCAGGTGGGCCCACCACAAGATTACTTGTTGAACATCTGACGATGCGAGGAGTTTGGCGTAGTGCACCCGGAATTGGCGGCCTTGATGGAGCTTCAGGCGATTGATGTAAAATTGGATCAATGCCGCGATGCGATTTCCAGCGTTCCCGCCTCCATCGAAAAGGAGAAGCGGTATTTGGCGGATTTCGAGTCGTCCGTTGAGGAACTCGAGGGGGAAGTGGAAGCCGCCAGGAAGAAATTGCGTGAAGCGGAGGGTGAAATTCAGTCCTTCGACCAGAAGCTCAGAGACACGCGCGGCAAGCAGACGCTCGTCAAGACGAACGAGGAATACCGCGCCCTGGGTGCTGAGATCGAAGGGTATCAGAACCGGATCAGCGCTTTGGAGGATACCGTTCTCGAGATCATGGATAGCATGCCGGCGCACGAGGAGAAACTCAGCCTCGCACACGGCGAGTTGGAGTCGGCCAGGAGTAAGGTGCAGGGCGAGGTGAAGAAGCACGAGAATCATCGGGCGGATTTCGAGCGTGAATTAAGCGCGCTACTCGATAAGTCGAAAGCCCTCGCAGGCGGCGTGAGCGAAAAGTGGATGACGCGCTACCAGAGTTTGAGAAAAGCCCGGAAGGGGCTGGCCGTTTGCGCGGTCGTCAATCGCACCTGCCAGGGCTGCCGCACGGCGGAGACCATCAAGCGCTTTTTGGAGATCAGGGATTCGGAGGACAGGATTTACGAGTGCTCGAATTGCAAGCGCATCCTCTATTACCAGGAAGAGGGTGATGGTGTGAAGTTGAGTCTGCCGGCGGTCGACCCTGAATGAGAATTGGCCACCTTCGGATTCACACCGATGGCGCCGCGCGTGGGAATCCGGGTCCTGCGGGCGCCGCCGCCTTGTTGTATGACGATGCGGGCAATTGCGTGGCCGAAGAAACCAGGTATCTGGGCACGGCGACGAACAACGTAGCGGAATACCAGGCGTTTTTGCTGGGCCTTGATCGCGCGGTGAAGCTCGGCGCATCGAGCGTGGAAGTCGTGACGGATTCCGAGCTCATGGCCCGCCAGTGGAGCGGTGAGTATCGGGTCAGGAACAAGGCGCTCAAGCCCTTGTATGATCGGGCGAAGGAAGCTGCCAGGAGGATAGGCTCCATCGAGGTGCGCCATGTACGCCGCGGTCAGAACAAGGCGGCCGATGCCGCCGCCAATCGCGCCATCGACGATAGGATGAGTTGACGAACACGCCGGTTGTTTGCCGCCGGTTGTATAGTGAACCGCGCAAGAGTATGAAAACATCTACCGGAGTGGGCTGCGCGGCCGCGCGCAGCAATAGTCTGCGGGAGGAAAGTCCGGGCTCCACAGGGCAGGGTGGTGGATAACGTCCACCAGGGGTGACCCTCGGGAAAGTGCCACAGAAAACAAACCGCCCCGCTGAGTCGGGGTAAGGGTGAAACGGTGTGGTAAGAGCGCACCAGCAGTCCGGGCGACCGGGCTGGCTCGGTAAACCCCACCCGGAGCAAGGCCAAATAAGGGGATGCTTGAGGGCGGCCCGTCCGAGATCCCCGGGTAGGCCGCTTGAGGCGGTGGGCAACCATCGTCCCAGATAGATGGCCGCGGGCCCGCCATCGGCGGGTGACAGAACCCGGCTTACAGGCCCGCTCCGGTCGAGATGTTCAGGCGCGCGCGCTACCAGCCGCGAAAACGCCAGTCTCGTGTCTCCCGATCTGCGGCTAGGGGTTGGCCGTTCGAAGAGGGGCGAGCGTAGAGGCGGGATACGGCGCGTTTAATTTACTCGAACAAGACGAAGGAAAGCATAGCCGCATGGAATCCCAGGTATCACCGAAAACACTCGAACCATCTCTCATCGCCGCAGAGGCGGTTCAGGCGGCGGAGGCGATGTCCCCCCATCTGAGGCCGACCCCCGCACGACTCAGCGAGAATTTCTCCGAGCAGTTGGGGGTCGAAGTATATCTCAAGCCGGAGAATTTCCAGCGGACGGGCTCGTTCAAGGTGCGCGGCGCTCTTTACGCGCTGCAAAAACTGGAGCCTGCACAGCTTCAGTGGGGCGTCGTCACCGCGAGCGCGGGGAACCACGCCCAGGGCGTGGCCTTCGCGGCCAAGCAGTTGGGCGTCAGGGCCCTGGTGGTGATGCCCGAAGCCACACCGAATACCAAACTGGACGCCGTACGGGCCTTAGGCGCAGAGACCGAGCTGTTCGGCGCATCTTTCGATGACGCCTATGCGCGCGCTCGCTCCTACGAGCTAGATCGCGGCCTGACGATGATTCCGCCTTTCGATCACCCCGACGTCATCGCGGGTCAGGGCACGCTGGGCATCGAGATACTCGAAGAAGTGCCCGAAGTAGGCACCATCCTCGTTCCCGTCGGGGGCGGCGGCCTCATCTCGGGCCTCGCCGCGGTGGTGAAAACCCGTAAACCGGACGTGCGCATCATCGGCGTGGTGGCCGAGGGCGCTGCGGCGCTCATGCGCTCTCTCGATGCGGGGAGAATCGTCGAGTCGAAAACCGTCCAGACGATTGCGGACGGCATCGCCGTCAAGAGAAACGGAGAACTCTGTTTTCCCCTGATCCAGGACCTGGTCGATCAAGTGGTCTCGGTCTCGGACGATGCGATGGCCAACGCCATTCTGGGTCTCCTGGAGCGTGAGCGGATGCTGAGCGAGGCGGCGGGGGCCTCCTCTCTGGCGGCGCTCATCGAGAGGAAAACCAGGGTGAGCGGCAAGGTGGTGGCCCTGATAAGCGGCGGGAATCTGGACGTCAACCTGCTCTCGCGCATCATCGGCAAGGGGCTGGCCCTCGCGAACCGCTACGCTCGCATACAGGTGCCGCTTCACGATGCGCCCGGCGCGCTGATGCGTCTTTCAAAAATCGTGGCCGATTGCCGGGTGAACATCATCCACATCGAACACGACCGTCTTTCAACGGAAGTGCCCATCAACCATACCCTCTCGACCCTCCACATGGAGGTGCGCGGGCGGGAGCATCTCGAGCAACTGATACAGCTTCTGCTCCAGGAAGGATACGAAGTACGCCGGGAGGAAGCTTAGTCCATGAGCGAGAAGCGCCGCGCCGTCATCAGCGTGAGCGACAAGAGAGGGGCCGTGGAACTCGGCGCCGCTCTGGCCGATGCGGGCTGGGAGGTGCTCTCCACCGGCGGCACGGCCAGATCGCTTCGCGATGGGGGCGTTCCCGTTCGGGAGGTTTCCGATTATACGGGTCAGCCCGAAATCATGGGCGGGCGCGTCAAGACGCTTCATCCCAAGGTGCTGGGCGGCATTCTGGCGCTTCTGCCCGGGCAGGAAGAGGAGATGCGGGCGAACGACATCGCGCCCATCGACCTGGTCGCGGTGAACCTCTACCCCTTCCGGGAGACTATCGCCAAACCCGGCGTCACGCGGGAGGAGGCGATCGAGCAAATCGACATCGGCGGTCCTACGATGGTGCGCGCGGCTTCCAAGAACCATGGCCGCGTGGCCGTGCTCGTCGATCCGGACGATTACCCGGACGCCATCGCCCACGTCCGGAACGGCGGAGATTTTCCGCCCGAATGGCTGGCGGGTTTGGCCTTGAAGGCGTTTCGTCACACCGCGCGTTATGACGACGCCATCTCCGGCTATCTCGGTGATGGCGGCGGAGACGCGCTTTCCGAGCGGATCGAGATGAATCTCGACCGCGTCCAGACGCTTCGCTACGGGGAGAACCCCCACCAGAAGGGCGCGCTCTACCGCCTGGATGGTCCGGGCGGGTTTTCTCTTTGCGACGCGGAGATTCTGGGCGGCAAGGAGCTCTCCTTCAATAATCTGCTCGACGCCGCCGCCGCCGCCGAACTCGCGCATGATCTGGAAGGCGTGGGCTGCGCCGTCATCAAGCACACCAATCCGTGCGGCGTGGGTTTGGGCGATACCCAGGTGGCCGCCTATGAGCGTGCGCTCGCATGCGATCCGGTTTCGGCATTCGGCAGCGTCATCGGCTATAACCGGAAAGTCGATGCGGAGACGGCCGAGGCCATGCGAAAACTCTTCGTAGAGGCGGTGGTCGCACCCGATTTCGACGAAGATGCCCTCGCCATCATGCGGAAAAAGAAAAATCTGAGAATCCTGCGCTTGGGCGGCCTGGGGGGCGATTCCGCGCCCGCGGGGCTGGACGTGCGTTCGATACCCGGCGGCGTGCTCTTACAGGAGCGTGACCGGCTTTCCGAAGAGGAGTTCCGCTGGGAGGTCGTCACCCCCCGCGCGCCCTCGGCGGATGAGGAAAAAGCGCTCAAAATCGCCTGGCGCGTGGCGCGCCACGTGAAGAGCAACGCCATCGTCATGGCCGATAAGGACGGCACGGTGGGCGTGGGCGCGGGCCAGATGAGCCGGGTGGACTCCACCCGTCTCGCAGCCGAGCGCGCTGTCTTGCCGCTCGCCGGTTGCGCCCTGGGCTCGGACGCGTTCTTCCCCTTCCGCGACGGTATCGACGCCGCGGCTTCCCACGGGGTCAAGGCGATAGCCCAGCCGGGCGGCTCCATGCGCGATGAAGAAGTCATCGAGGCGGCGACCGAGCACGAAATCGCCATGGTCTTTACGGGCAGACGCCATTTCAGACATTGAGATGCCCCAAAATATCCTCGCCCCTCCCGTTCTGGAAGATTCGCTCGCGCCCATCGAGACGCTGCGGCGCGTGGAGGTTTTTCTAAGCGCCCTGGCCGCGCTCCCCAAGAAATCCTGGCGCACCCGCCTGGATCCTCGCGGCATCAAGGTGGAAGGGCCGGGACTCACCCGAGCCGCTCGATTATATGAAATCCTCGAAGTCCCGGTTGCGGGGCAGTCGGTGGTCCACGTCGTGGGAACGAGCGGCAAAGGCTCCACAGCGATGATGATAGCGCAGTCCCTCCTGGCGTCCGGCAAGAGGACGGCGGCATTTTTCTCCCCCCATCTCACATCGATAACCGAGCGTTTCTGGCTCCGGGGCCGCTTCGCCGAAGCCGGCCTCATCGGGCGAAGCGCGCAGGGACTCGCCGAAGCCGCCGCGCAGATGGCGGGAGAACCCGAGTTCGGGCCGCCCTCGTTTTTCGAATCGACTCTCGCGCTGTTGCTGTTGATGGCCAGAGAAGAGGAGTGTGAATACCTCGTCCTCGAAGCGGGACTGGGCGGCGCGTTCGACGCCACGAACGCCGTGGGTCCAGCCGTGCTCGACGTGATCACCTCGATAGGCCTGGACCATACCGATCTGCTCGGTGATTCCATCGCCCGGATTGCGCGCGACAAGGCCGGCATCATCACGGAGAAAGGCCGCGTCATCTCACAAAGCCTGCTTCCCGACGCGCGCGCCGAAATCGAGCGCGTCGCCATAGAGCGCGAAGCGGCTTTGTTTTCTCCGCCTCGCGTCGAGAACCCGGACTTGCGCCCCAGTGGCGCTTTTTTCGATCTGGGGTTCGACGACGGCGTCAGGTGGGAGGGTTTTTCGACCCCCATGCCCGGCGTCCACCAGGCGGAAAACGCGAGCCTCGCTGCCGGAGCGGGCCGACTCCTGGGGCTGGGAGAACAGGAGTTGCGGTGGGGCGTCGCCTCGGCGCGCCTGCCGTGCCGGATGGAGGTGGTGCAGGCCGGCCCGCGCGTTCTGCTAGACGGCGCGCACAACCGCGATAAGGCGCAAGCGCTGGTGGAGGGTGTCTCGGGCTGGGCGTTCGAGCGCCTCGTCTTCGTTCTCGGGGCGGTGAACGACAAGGATTTCACCGGGATGGCGGAGGTGTTCGCTCCTGTGGGAGAAAAGTTTTTCGTCACGCTTCCTCCGGCGAGCGCGCCCAGGCCCGGCCTCGCGCCCGTTGTTTTCGCACGCGCGCTCGAGGCGGCGGGGGCTGAACGCGTGGAGACGCGCATCGACGCATGGGAGGCGCTCGACGATGCGCTCGACGAGGCGGGAGAGAACGACCTCATCATCATCACGGGGTCGATGTTCCTGGCCGGCGAAGTCAGGCGCCGCTGGGTGAGCGAGGAGCGCATCGTGGAGAGCGGCAGCGCGTTTCCTCCCGGGGCGCTCCCGTGATGGATGGCTTGCGCTTCGCGCCTGCGAAGTGGACTCCTGCGCCCGCCGTGAAGTGTCGCGGGCGCGAGCTTGATTTCGAACGGGTGCGCATCATGGGCGTCCTGAACGCCACGCCCGACAGTTTTTCAGACGGCGGGAAATTTTTCGATACTGCGGTTGCCCTGGAACAAATCGCGCAGATGACGGAAGAAGGGGCCGACGTCATCGACATCGGCGGCGAGAGTACCCGGCCCGGGTCGAGCGGGGTGGACGAGGCGGAGGAAATCCGGCGGATTATCCCGATTCTGGAGCGAATGAATATGGAGGAAGGCCCCCTCGTCTCGGTCGATACTTCGAAGGCCGGCGTGGCGCGGGCGGCCCTCGAGGCGGGGGTTCACATCATCAACGACATCACCGGCCTTCGCGATTCCGGGATGCGCGCGGTCATTGCCGAATCAGGCGCCGCGGCGGTCGCCATGCACATGAGGGGCGAGCCGCGCACGATGCAGGATGCTCCGGTATACGAGGACCTGATGGGCGAGTTGACGGGCTATCTCCGGGAAAGTGCACGCCGGGCCGAGGAGGACGGCATAACGTCCGTGCTGATCGACCCGGGCGTCGGTTTCGGTAAATCATGGGATCATAACCTCGAGATTTTGAGGCGGCTGGGTGAGCTCAGGGAATTGGGCCATCCCCTGGTCGTCGGCGTTTCGAGAAAAAGTTTCATCGGGGCGATCACGGGCGTCGAGGCGGCGGGGGAGCGGCTGATAGGCTCGAAAGTCGCCGAGGCCTTCGCCGTGGTCGGCGGGGCGGACGTGATTCGCACCCACGACGTGGGGGCGGCCGTCGAGGCGGTGCGCATGGGAGAGGCGGTTCGCAGAGGGAGCGTTGGCCCTTGAGCGTGTATCGTGCCGCCTGTCCAGGCCCCAAGATTTAGATTTTTATGATTTCGTCATTATAAATTCGTCATAAAGGAAAGCCGGCTTCGTGATTGAATACGTTTTCGAGTTCTGGTGGATGCTGCCCGTCGCTTTTTGCGTGTGCCTCACGGCGACGAGCACGAGCGTGGAGGGCGCGGTTTTCTTTGCGCCCATCTTCATCCTGCTTTTCCCCTGGGCGGCGGGTGTGACCATCGTTCCCCTGGAAGCCGTTTTTCTCGCGCTTTCTATCGAGATTTTCGGCTTCGGCAGCGCGCTCACCGGCTATATGAGAAGAAGGCTGGTAGATTACGAGATTGCCAAAAAGGTGCTCGTCGTTTCCATCCCCGTGGGCATGGCGTTCGGCTTCCTGGCCCATTCGGTGCCCGCCAGGCTCATCCTGGGCCTGCTGGGCGGGATGATGGTGCTTCTCTCGTTCGCCATGCTCTTCGCTTTCTTCCAGGGCGGAATCCAGGAGGCGGAACAGGCGGAGGGCGCCGGAAAACCCACCCGCACGGATGCGGCGGGCAGGAGGTACTGGTACCGCTACGAGCACGGGGCCTTCGGCCAAAGCTGGTCGGCGCTGGGCGGGGTTCTCGTGGGTTTTACGGGCATCGGCATCGGGGAACTCACGACCACCGCCCTGATCGTGAAAGACAGGCTGCCCGTTCGCGTGGCGGTGGGAACGGGAATTCTCATCGTTTTCGCGACGGTGCTGCCCGCCACCCTGGTGCATGCCTACGTTTTCTCTTCCGGCGAGGTGAACGTGCACTGGAACATCCTGTTCATGACGATTCCCGCGGTCGCCTGCGGCGGCCAGATATCGCCCTTCATCAACAACCGCGTCGACGGCGAGAAGATGAAGGTGTTTCTCTCTTTCGTCTTCATCTTCGTGGGCGTATTGCTCCTCTGGCGCTCCCTCGGCGGCTAGGCTCGACAGTTGTCTGAGGACACCCGACCCGTCGTCGTCATAGGCCCCGGCGCCGTGGGAACCATGCTCGCGGCGCACCTGCAAAGAAACCTCCCTGGGCGGAGAGTTTATCTGGCAGGATCGGCAATCCCGAGTCCCGAAACATCCGCCCATCTGGCGGAAATCGAAGGTGGCGGCGTCAGAGTCCACGGAGAGACTTCTTATACGGCTCGACCCCTGGTGTGCAGGGGATCTCTGGACATCACGGCCTCGCATCTTTTCTTCACCGTGAAGGCGGGGCAAGTCGAAGCGGCGGCGGCGGAATTCTCGCAAATGGCAGGCGAGGGCGCTATCACGGCCGTTTTCTCGAACGGGCTGGATGTCTGCAAGGACCTCCCGCCCTCTTGTCGGGAACGCGGGGTCGTGCGGGGCCTCGTGGGCACGGGGGCGGAGATAACGAAACCGGGGCAAGTGAACCAGTTCGGCGCGCTTGACGTCACCCTGGCCCCTGAGCCGGGGGCTGCGGAGGACGCCGCTCTCGTAAGGCGGCTGGCGGAATTCCTTCAACCTCTGGGGATACGCGTCCGCCAGAAACGCGACGGCAAGGAGGCGGAATGGAGGAAGGCGGTGGCCAACGCCGTCATCAACCCCCTGGGGGCCGCGCTCGAGCTCAGAAACGGCGAATTGCTGGAAACCCCTTCCGCCGCGGTGCTCGTGGAGGCCCTGGCGAGGGAGTTGCAGGCGCTCATCGACGCAGAGGGCATGACGCTCAATGCTATCGAGATCGTCCGCGATACCGCCCGCGCCACGGCCGGCAACAGAAATTCCATGTGGCAGGACTTGATGCGGGGCCGCCGAAGCGAGATTCGCGAAGTGACGGGACGCTTCATCGAGCGCGCAGATGCGCGCGGCGTCTTGTTCTCCACCCATAAATCGTTATATTATCGGATATTGTCTCTTGAAAAAGATTCTTTCTCCCGTGATGCGCAAGGCGATGAGCGCCTTGACATCGAGGGAGGGATTTCATAATCATTAGATTCCGTGCCGGGAGCCGATGGCCCTGGACACATTGACGGGAAAAACAAAGCATCAAAATCGGCCTTGTAGCAGGCGTTCACCCAACAAGAGGGAGCGACCATGAGCACAAAAAGCCTCGCCAAGCTGTATTCCAACGGCAATAATCCCACCAACGGAAACGGCGCGCACAAGAAAACGCGCAGAAAAGTCACCACCGCCACCATTCGGGCGCGCAAGGGCGGGAAGAAGATCACCTCCGTCACCGCGTATGACTACCCCACGGCGAAACTCGTGGATGGCGCCGACGTGGACGTCATCCTGGTCGGCGACAGCCTGGGCATGGTGGTTCTGGGGTATCCCGACACGACCAAGGTGACGCTCGAAGACATGGTGCACCACACCCGGGCCGTGAGCCGCGCGAAGCCCAAGGCGCTGCTCGTGGCCGATATGCCCTTCCTCACCTTCGGCGTCAGCTTGCGCGACACCATCCTGAACGCCGGCCGTCTCATCCAGGAGGGCTGCGCCGAAGCGGTGAAGCTCGAAGGCGGCGTCCGCGTCAGGGACGAGATACGCGCGGTGGTGGACAGCCAGATCCCCGTGATGGGGCACGTGGGCCTCACCCCCCAGAGCGTCCATGCGTTCGGCGGCTTCAAGGTGCAGGGAAAGACCGATGAAGGGGCGGACCAGGTGCTGCGCGACGCGGTGGCCGTGCAGGAGGGCGGCGCATTCTCCCTCGTGCTCGAGGGGATACCGGCTGAATTGGGCGCTCGCGTGACGCGCGAAGTCGACATTCCCACCATCGGCATCGGCGCAGGCCCCGATTGCGACGGCCAGGTGCTCGTCACCCATGACATGCTTCGCCTGTTCAGCGATTTCACGCCGAAATTCGTGCGCGTGTATGCCGATGTCGGGGAGATGACCACGGAGGCGATAGAACGCTACTGCCGGGAGGTGCGAGAGGGCGCGTTTCCGGCAGAGGAGCATTGTTTCTGATTTTTCTCAGCGAGTAGATACGATGCCTTAATCAGAAGGCGGTCTCCCGGATGGGGAGTGCCGCCTTCTCTTTTGTTTTTCATCAACCAGAGTTTCTCTCAAGCGATTCGCACGCGCTCCTTGAAGTTGTCGGGAGAGGCGGTTTGCGGACTGTGGGTGAAATGTCGTTTCCTGTTCAGGCACGGGGAGCGGATTGGAATCCGAAAACCCTCAAGAGACGCACGGCGGGGAGGGATGTCCATGAAGGCGCTGGCGCAGGCCGTAAGGTATTTGACGGTTTTGCCCTGGCCGGGCGCGCCTTGCGAACCGGAGGCGGACGACATGTCGCGCGTTCTCGTGCGCTTCCCTTTCGTCGGCCTCCTGATCGGAGTGGTCCTCATCGCTCTGGATTGGGCGCTTGCGAGCGTCTTTTCCGTTTCCGTGCGCAGCGTCCTGCTCATTACCGCACTCATTGTGTTGACCCGGGGCAATTCCCTGAGCGGGTTGTCGGATTTCGCGGAATCGCTGGGGTCTGTAAAGCATGTGAAAGAAAGGCCTTCGGTATCCATGGGTGTCCTGTTCATCATCGGGGCGCTCCTGCTTAAGTTCGTCGCCTTGAGTGAACTCCACGGATATGAGCGCTACCTCGCGCTCCTGGTCTCGCCCATACTCGCCCGTGCGACGATGGCCTATATTATCGCGTCGCCGCCATCCGTGCTCGAAGCTGAGGACGCCGGTCGGGCATTTGTTCGACCGTCAAGCCCGCGAGAAGGACATATCGCGCTGGGCTGGTCTTTTCTGCTCAGCTTTCTCCTGGCGTGGTTCTGGGGGCTCTTCCTGGCCATCGTGGCCTTATGCGTCACATGGGGTTTCAAACGCCTCATCGGTAAATCGGACAAGGAGGTAAGTGGTGCGCCCGGCGCAACGTGCGAAATCATCGAGACCATGACGCTCGTTCTTTTTTCTGCATGGTAAAAGGTTTTCCCTGCCTTCTTTTTTAGTTTAATAAATTTCTCCCACTATTCCCCACTTAAATTTAGATATATTATTAATTTCAGCTAATTAAATATAATTTATTAAAGTTATACATTATATTATTAAGCTGAAATTGCCATAAAATAATTGATATATCTCTTCTTTATTTATCGCAGAAATCATTGTTTTTTATTGCTTTTTTCAATATTTCTGTTGACAGGCATCCTGTGCCGGGGTATAAGGATAAACCTAAGTGGGAGAATATGGGGTGAAGTGGGAGGTGCAGGCAGGATGCTTATCAGTTCCCATCCGGTATCAGTCGATGCAAAAGGCCGCGTCAGCATTCCGGCCCGATTCAGGGAATTCCTGAGCGCCAAGTACGGCGACCAGGTCGTTCTTCTCGGCAAGGACGGCTGCATTTTCGCGTATCCCGTGGAAGAGTGGAAGCGCAGGTTCAGCGAGAAACTCAGTGAGCTATCGACATCCACCAAAGAAGTTCGCCGCACTCTCAGAAGACTTTATGGCCGCGCCGAATCGTGCGAGTTCGACCGGCAGGGCAGGATACTGTTGCCCGCCAAGCTGCGCGTGAGTTCTTCCATCGAGAAAGAAGCCGTTATCGTGGGAATCGAGAACAAGCTCGAGATTTGGGACAAGGGAAGATGGGATAAGGAAATGGGCGATATGGACGATGGGGTCGCCGATGAACTTCCAGATGAGGATTTGATCGAATTCGAATTCTGATGCGGGCTCATAGGGGGAGCGGGGGTGTTTGCCGCACTGGAAAAACCAATTTCAAACAAATATGTCGCAGAGAACGACTTTTGCGGTGAGAACTTGGATATGACGGCATCTCACGTCCCGGTCATGGTTCAGGAGGTCTTGGACTTCCTGGCGCCATCTCCGGGCGCTGTGTTCTTAGATACTACCTTGGGCGGAGGGGAACACAGCGGCGCGGTTTTGGATGCGGTTCAGCCATCGGGTGTGCTGATCGGCTGTGACCGGGACCGGGATGCTGTCGAAATCTGCAGGAAGCGGCTGTCGAACTACGGGTCCGCCGCCAGAATTCATCATGCGCATCATGGCGAAATGAAGCGCATCGTGAGAGCCGAGGGGTATGAGTCGGTCGACGGTGTTTTGTTCGACCTCGGCCTTTCCTCGATGCAGCTCGACACGCCCGGCCGCGGGTTCCGCATGAACGCGCCCGAGCCGCTGGACATGCGAATGGACCAGACGCAGGGGCCGACCGCGGCCGACTTGCTCGAGCAATTGCCGGAAGAAGAACTCGCCGATCTCATCTATCAATACGGGGAAGAACGCCACTCCCGCGCCATCGCGCGCGCCATCGGACGGGCGCGCGCGGGTGCGGGTGGAGGCGTGAAGCGTTGCGATGAACTCGCATCGCTCATCGCCTCGGTCGCGGCCAGGAGGAGCGGCCGCCGCGGGAGGAGTTGGCGCATTCACCCCGCGACCCGGACGTTCCAGGCGCTGCGGATCGCAGTGAATCGTGAGTTGGAGACGCTCGAGGATTCCCTGCGCGATGCGGTGGACCTGCTGCGCCCGGGCGGGCGAATCGTCGTCATCAGCTTCCATTCGCTTGAAGACCGAATCGTCAAGTATCTCTTTCGTGAACTCTCCGGTGGTGAGGCGCCGACCCTCGAAGTCCTGACGCGCAAGGTTGTTCGACCCGATGAGTCGGAAGTGAGGGAAAACCCGCGCAGCCGCAGCGCGAAATTGCGTGCTGCCCGGCGCCTCGGAGAGCTTGGAGGATGAGACGCTCGAAAACCCGCAGCGGATGGCGAGAGAGAATCGGGGCGCGTTTTTTCGGCAAGGCGTCAACCGGTTCACGCGTTTCGCTCCTAAAGGCGGGTCTGTGCATTACTTTCATTGCATGCAGCGCCGCCGCTTTGGTGTGGCCGCACCTGGAGATGGTGAAGATCGGGTATCGCCTGGCGCACCTGGAGCGTCAAAGGGGGAAGCTCTTGCAGGACAGGCGCGTCCTGCGAATAGAAGTGGCCGCGCTTCGGCAGTTGGATCGCATCGAGTCGATTGCGCGAAAAAAACTGGAAATGGTTTTTCCAGAACCCGGACAAATAGTGTATGTAAAAGTAGGGCCTAGAAGTGTAGAGTAACACCATACCTTCTTCCTCCCGCCCATAGCAGGTTGGCCCATGAAGCAGGGCTTTTCTCGTCGCTTGATAATTTGCGGCTCATTGGTGGCGTTTGGATTTTGCATGTTGGGCGTCAAGCTCTTCATCATCCAGATCCGCGATCGTGACCACCTCGTAGCCTATGCGGAGCGCCAGTTGCGCCGTACGCTCGTAGTGCGTCCCAGGCGTGGAGACGTCGTGGACACAAGGGGCCGGCCTCTGGCGGTGAGCATCAATGCGCCCTCTCTTTTCGCCAACGCCAGGGTGGTGGCCGATCCCAGGAACACTTCGCTGGCGCTCAAGGAAATCCTGGGCGGCTCGGCGGAAGATTATTTTGAAAAATTGAATGGCCGCCGAAGCTATGTCTGGCTCAAGCGGAAGATCAATCCCGATCAGCAGGGAAAAATTGAAAAATTGGGGATCGACGGCCTGGGCTTTGTAAACGAAAGCAGGCGTTTTTATCCCAAGCGTGAACTCGCATCGTCTCTGGTCGGCTTCGTCGGCGTTGATGATGCGGGCATGTACGGCGTAGAGCAATCCTATCAGGAGTACATGGGCGGTCGTGAAGGGCGCATTCGCATCCAGCGCGACGCGAAGGGCAGGTCGGTTCATCCCGAATCAAGGGTTCTCGTAGCCCCGCGACCGGGTGCGGACGTTCGCCTCACCATCGATGAAGTGCTTCAGTACATCGTCGAAAAAGAGCTGAGCGCCCAGGTCCGCCGCGTGGGCGCGCGGCGCGCCATCGGGGTGATGGTCGAGCCCCGCAGCGGCAGAATTCTGGCCCTGGCGTCCGTGCCGGGCTTTAATCCCAATACATATAAACATTACGGCGCATCCCTTTGGAAAGAGCCCGCCATCCAGGAGTTCTACGAGCCCGGCTCGACGTTCAAGATTGTCACGGCGGCGGCCTATCTGGACGCAGGCGAGGCGCTCACGAAAAAATATTTTGCCGAAAACGGTTCCTACCGGTTTGGAGGGGGGCGTTACACCCTCCGCGATCACAAGAAATACGGCTGGCTCACCGCCGAAGAGGTGATCATGAAATCATCGAACATCGGCGCTTTCAAGATGGCGAGGGATATCGGCAAACACCAGCTCTATTTCATGGCGCACCGGTTCGGTTTTGGACGCAAGACGGGGATCAGTTTTCCCGGGGAAGCCCGGGGCGTACTCCGTGCGCCCAGGAAATGGTCGAAAACCTCGTTGGCGGCGGTAGCCATCGGCCAGGAGGTAGGCGTCACCCCGCTTCAGATGGTGATGGCCGTGGCTGCGGTAGCGAATGGCGGCCTGATGCCCAGGCCCATTCTTCATGAATCCATCGAACGCGACGGCAAGAGAACGCTCCCGACCCGAAGGCCGGAGTACAGGCACGTCCTCTCTCGCCCCGTTGCGAATCGTCTGGGCGCTTTGATGAGGAAGGTCGTGGCCGAGGGTACGGGGAGGAAGGCTGAAATTCCAGGCTATGGAGCCGCGGGGAAAACGGGCACGGCGCAGAAGGTTCTCCCGGGCCAAAGGGGTTACAACAGATCGAAATTCATTATGTCGTTCGTGGGTTTCGCTCCCTACGAAAACCCCCGTTTCGCCCTAATCGTCATTTTCGATGAGGGAAAAGCGCCCGGAGGCGCATGGGGGGGGACTGTTGCGGCGCCGGTTTGGCGGCGTATCGCCTGGCAGGCGCTGCGCTACATGCGTGTGCCCCCGAAGGGAGCCAGGGTCCTGCAGGTGGCGGATTCGCGTCCCCGGGTCCGCGTTCGCGCCAACCTGGAGAACGGGAATCAAACGATGGGCGAGAAGATCCTGGATGCTGCAATACAGGTGCGCCGATATCTGCATGGCGATCGCGGGCAGTCGGCTTCATGGGATGCGGTGCGTTGAACGGAGCAGTGGTCGTGAGTGAGAAAAACGCCTCATTCGAGGAATTGACGCAGGCCGTAACCGGCGCGAAGGCCGGCGGAGATTTTTCCGCCCGAATCACCGGCGTGGCCTACGACTCACGCCTCGTGCAGGCGGGGGACGTCTTCGTTGCGGTCGCTGGTTTTCAGGCCGACGGGCACGATTTCGCCAAAGACGCGCTCGCCCGGGGCGCTGTCGCCCTCGTCGTGGAGAGAAAAATCGAAGGTGTTTCCCCCGAGGTGCCTCAATTCATCGCGCGTTCCGGCCGCGAGGCTTTGTCCCGCATCGGCGACGCGTTCCATGGGCATCCCTCGGGAGAATTGGCGCTCATCGGCGTCACGGGCACGAACGGAAAGACGACCACGGCGTTTCTCATCGACGCGGTTCTCCGCTCCTCGGGCAGGCGCACCGGATTGATGGGAACGATTCATTACCGCGTGGGTGATGAAGTGTTCGAGGAACCGCGGACGACCTCGGAAGGCCCCGACCTTCAGCGGTATCTGCGCCGCATGGCGAACGCCGGCGCTTCCCATGCCGTGATGGAAGTGTCGAGCCACGGACTTGCCCTGGGCAGGCTGATCGGCTGTGAATTTCAAGCGGCGGTATTCACGAATCTTACCCAGGACCATCTCGATTTTCATGGCGACATGGAGTCTTACTTTCAGGCGAAATCAAGGCTGTTCGAAGAGTTTGCGCCCGCCAATTCCATCGTCAACGCCGATGACGCCTACGGAAGAAAAATCGCGGCGGAGGCGAGGGGAAAAGTCTGGACGTACGCCCTGGACGCCGGGGCGGACCTTGGCGTCGAGAGCCTTTCGAGTTCCCCTGCGGGCATGAGTTTCCAGATGCTCACGCCGGCCGGAAGGGTCAGGGTCGAAACGGCGCTTATCGGCAGCCATAACCTGAGCAACATCCTGGCCGCATCGGCGGCGTGCCTCTCGCAAGGCTTGACGCCCGAAGAAGTGGCGGTGGGGGTCGCATCTCTGGAAAACATACCCGGGCGCTTTGAAAAGGTCGATATGGGGCAACCCTTCCTGGTGGTGGTGGATTACGCGCACACCGAAGATGCTCTCGCCCGCGTGCTGGAGTTCGCCCGGCCCATCACCGAGGGAAGAGTTCTCACCCTCATGGGATGCGGGGGCGACAGGGACAGGGAAAAGCGTCCCCTCATGGCCGCCGCCGCCCTGCGAGCGAGCGACTACGTGGTGATGACGTCCGACAATCCGCGCACGGAAGACCCTGCGTCGATTCTGAGAGAAGTCGAATCCGGCGCCGCTCTCGTGCCTGGGAGCGATGGGCGCCGGCGCAGCATTCTGGACAGGCGCGAGGCGATTCGCGCCATCGTCGCAGAAGCGCGCGAAGGTGACGCCGTGGTTATCGCGGGCAAGGGGCACGAGACGTATCAGATTCTGGGAACCGAGCGTACCGCGTTCGACGATCGCGAAGAGGCCCGCACGGCGCTGCGCCTCGCGGGATACGAGAAATGATAGGGGCGGAATCGATGGCGGCTGTATTCAGCGCGAATGAAATTACGGCGGCTGTGAAGGGGCGTCTCCTTCGAGGAGACGGCTCGGCCCAGTCCGCAGGTGCGAGCACGGATACGCGCACGCTCGAAGCGGGCGAGCTTTTCATCGCGCTCAAGGGTCCCAACTTCGATGGAGCGGATTTTCTGGCCCAGGCGATGGAGAAAAAAGCGGCCGGCCTCGTCGTGGAAAAAGGCGCGGACGTTCCCGGTGGAGGTGCGAGTTTCGTCGTCGAGGTGGCGGACACGCTGCAGGCCCTGGGCGATCTGGCGCACGCCCACCGGAGCCGCTTCGAGATTCCCGTGGCGGGAGTAACGGGCAGCAACGGAAAGACGACGACGAAGGAGATGATAGCAGCCGTACTCTCCGCCAGAGGCGAGACGTGCAAGAGCGAGGGGAACCTGAACAACCTGGTGGGTCTCCCCCATCAGGTGCTCCGCCTGGGAGAGGAGCACGAAAACGCCGTCTTCGAGATGGGGATGAGCGAGCCCGGTGAAATCAGAAGGCTCGCCGAAATCGCCCGGCCGCAAGTCGCCGTCATCACGAACGTCGGGCCTGCGCACATCGAGGGTCTCGGCAGCGTGGAGGCGGTGCGCGATGCGAAGGGCGAGATTCTGGAAACGATACCCCCGGGCGACGTTGCCGTGCTCTCGAACGAGGATTCCCACAGCCGCGTCCTGGCCGGGAGGCACGAGGCGACGGGCGGACGGGTGGTTCGCTTCGGTTTTTCGCCGCAAAGCGACTTCTGGGCGGATGAGATTCGCATCGACCCCGAGGGCGCGCGCTTTGCGCTCCGCGGCCCCGATGGCGAGAGCGAGGTTCGGCTCCAGGCGCTGGGTCGTCATAACGTATTGAATGCTTTGGCCGCCGCGGCTTGCGCATCAGCGATGGACGTCGGCCTGGACGAAGTGGCCGACGGGCTGTCGCGGGCTGTTCTTCCGAAGATGCGGTTGCAGGCGCGCGAGATACCCGGACGCGGTGGCGTTCAACTGCTGGATGATTCCTACAACGCGAATCCCGAGTCTGTATCCCAGGCGCTGGAGACCGCAAGCGCTCTCAGGGGCGATGGGCGGCTCATATCGGTTCTCGGAGATATGGCGGAACTGGGGCTGACAGCCGAGAGCGCTCACCGCGAGGTAGGCCGAAAAGTGGTTTCTTGCGGTGTGGACCTGTTCGTGGGCGTGGGGCCGCTGATGAGGTTCGCATCCGATGGCGCGCGCCGGGCAGGCATGGATGGCGCCCGTATCATGAATTTCGACTCGCCGGAGCAGGCCGCAGCCTCGCTGGGCGAAATGCTCCTCTCCGGCGATTGGGTATTGGTGAAGGGATCGCGTTCGATGAGGATGGAGCGCGTCATTGAAGGACTCGAAATCTGATGCTCTATTCTGCATTCATCTCTATGAGTGAGGCGTTCTCGGCGCTCAACGTGTTTCGCTTCATCACGTTCAGGACGGCGATGGCGGTGCTCACAGCCCTCGTCATGTCGCTGTTGCTGGGGCCGCGCCTCATTCGATATCTCCAGGAGCGTCAAATCGGCGAGGTCATCCGCGACGATGGGCCTCAGACCCACATGGCGAAAAAGGGAACGCCGACGATGGGGGGGCTTCTCATCCTCTTGTGCGTGGCGGCGCCGGTTCTGCTGTGGAACGACCTCGCAAACGGCTACATCTGGCTCGCCCTCTTCGTTCTGGTCGCCTTCGGCCTTCTGGGTTTCTGGGATGACTACACGAAAGTGGTGCGCAAGGACAAAAACGGCTTGAGACCCGCTAAGAAGTTTATTGCCCAGGGAATCATCGGCCTCATCGTGGGGTACGCCCTTTATAGCGGTTTGGTGGGAGCGGATTTCAAAACCGTCGTCATGTTTCCTTTTTTCAAGAACGTACAGCCCGATATCGGGATCTGGTTCGTGCCATACGCCGCCCTCGTCATCGTTTCGACGAGCAACGCCGTGAACCTCACGGACGGCCTGGATGGCCTCGCCATCGGCCCGCTGCTGATTGCGGCAGGGGCCTACCTCGTTTTCAGCTATGTCTCGGGGCATGCCGGCATCTCGAAGTATCTGCTCATCCTCCACGTTCGGGGGGCGGGAGAACTGGCCATCGTCTGCGCCGCGATGTTCGGCGCGGGGCTTGGATTCTTGTGGTTCAACGCATACCCGGCGCAGGTGTTCATGGGCGACGTCGGCGCGCTTTCGCTGGGCGCGCTGCTGGCCACGGTGGCGCTGGCGATCAAGCAGGAACTCCTCTTGTTCATGGTGGGCGGGTTGTTCGTCATCGAGACGCTCTCGGTCATCGTGCAGGTAATTTCCTTCAAGCTGACCGGCCGGCGCGTGTTTCGCATGGCGCCGCTGCACCATCACTACGAGGAGGAGGGTTGGTCCGAACCCAAGGTGACGGTCCGTTTCTGGATAGTGGCGGTCGTACTGGCTCTCATGAGTTTGGCGACGCTGAAGCTGAGATGAGGAATCTTGTTTTGGAAAACAAGGCCACGGCGTGGATAGAAGCGCTGCCTGCACGGCGATCGCTCGTCATGGGAATGGCGAGGAGCGGGATTGCTGCGGCGGGAGCGCTGGCGCGCCTGGGCGCCAAGGTGGTGGCCACGGATCTGGAGGAGATCCCGGGTTTGGATGAACGCCTGCCCTCGGGCGTGGCTCTCGAGCTCGGAGGCCATAGCGAGGCGCATTTCAAGGAGTGCGACCTGCTCGTGGTGAGTCCGGGGGTTCCCGCGACGAATCGCTACATCGCCCTTGCCATGGCGTCGGGAGCCGAGGTGATCAGCGAAGTGGAATTGGCCAGTCGGCTTTGCGCCGCACCCATCGCCGCCGTTACCGGAACGAACGGGAAGACGACGGTCACCACGATGCTGGGGCGGATTCTGGAGGAAAGCGGTTTCCGCGCGCCGGTGGGCGGGAACATCGGGAGAGCGCTTGTCGAGGTGGTCGAAGCCGAGGGAGACGAGGCGGATATCATCGTCGGCGAGGTGAGCAGCTTTCAACTCGAATGGGCGCCCACGATTAAGCCGAAAGTCGGCGTGATGACGAACGTGACGCCCGATCATCTGGACAGGCACCCGGATATCGATGAGTACGCAGCCCTCAAGGCGAGGCTGTTCGCCAACCAGGGGGAGGGGGACGCCAAAGTTCTGAACGCTGATGATGCCCTTACAGCGCGCTACATGACCCCCGGTCCGCAGAGCGTCCTGGCGTTCAGCCGCAAAAGCAGGGTGCGCCGGGGCGCTTATGTCGAGAGCGGAGATGTGTATTTGGCCGGTGAGACGGGTTCTTCCCGCGCTTGCGGCGCGGACGAGCTTCTGGTTCCCGGCCTCCATAACCTCGAGAATTTTCTGGCGGCGTGCGCGGCGGCGCATTTTCTGGGCGCGGACGTGGATGCGATGGCGCGCGTGGCGCGCAGTTTCGAAGGGCTGCCCCACCGCATGGAGGTTGTCGGTGAGGCAGGGGGTGTTCGCTGGGTGAACGATTCGAAGGGGACGAACGTGGGCGCCACGGCGATGAGCCTGGAGAGCGTGGCGGGTGACGTGCTCCTCATCGCCGGGGGCGTGGATAAGGGGAGCGACCTCGCGCCCTTGCGCGCCTGGGTGGAGAAGAAGGTCCGGCGCATGATTCTCATCGGTGAGGCGGCGGAGCGCTTTGGCCGGTTTTTCGATGAGTACGCGCCGATCGCCTACGCGAATACGCTGGATGAAGCCGTGCGCATCGCGAGTGAGGAGGCGCGGGAAGGCGATACGGTTCTTCTCTCGCCCGCTTGTTCGAGTTTCGATCAGTTTCACGATTACGCCCACCGGGGCGACGCGTTCCGCCGGATGGCGCAGGAACTGACGGGGAGGGACGTGAATTGATCCGCAAACGAATCGACCCCGTCATCTTCTTCGTCTCGCTGGGGCTGGTGGCTTTCGGCGTCGTCATGGTGTTCAGCGCGAGCCACATTCTGGCGCTGGACAGGTACGGCGATGCGTTCTACTTCGTGAAACGCCATGTTATATGGGCCGTTCTCGGGTTCGCCTGCATGCTGGTCATCTCGCAAATGGACCATCAATACCTCCGCAAGATCGCATATCCCTTGCTGATCGCCTCGGTTATCGCGCTATTGCTGGTGTTCGCGCCGGGCATCGGAAAAGAGGCGGGCGGCGCGCGGCGGTGGCTGATGCTGGGTCCCGTTTCTTTTCAGCCGGCCGAAGCCGCAAAAGTGGGGTTGGTGATTTTTCTCGCGCACTTTTTGGCGCTCAAGGGCGAGCGCTTGAATCATTGGCTGTTCGGGTTTCTGCCGCCGGTCGGATTCGCGGGAATCATTCTGGTTCTCATGCTGATCCAGCCGGATCTGGGCACGGCCACTCTGACCGCCGCGGTCGTCGGCGTTATGTTGTATCTGGCGGGCGCGCGGTTGCCCCACCTGGGCGTTTGCGCATTGGCGACGGGGTTCGTCCTGGCGGGCATGGTTGTCTTCGCACCCTGGCGGATGAAGCGGATATTCGCTTTCTGGGATCCGTTCGCCGCGGCGAAAGGCACAGGTTATCAGCTTATCCAGTCTCTGCTGGCCATCGCGCGAGGCGGTCTGCCGGGTCTCGGCCTGGGAGAGGGCAAGCAAAAGCTCTTCTATCTGCCCGAACCACATACGGATTTCATCTACGCGGTCGTGGGCGAAGAGCTGGGCCTCATCGGCGCTCTGTGCGTCGCGGCGGCGTTTTTGATTTTGCTTTGGCGCGGCTTCCAGATAGCTGCCCGATGCGAAGATTTCTTCAGCGCCCTGTTGGCGGCGGGCGTGGCATTTCTGGTCACAGCCCAGGGGTTTTTGAACATGGCGGTGGCGACGGGCCTTCTGCCCACTACGGGCATACCGCTGCCCCTGATCAGCCTGGGCGGGTCGTCTTTGGTGTTAACGCTCATTTCCCTGGGAGTGCTGATTTCCATCGAATCGTCGCATCACGCTCCCAGGCAGTCCGCGCCGGGGAGTCCGCTCGATGCGGCAAAGGGGTGGATCTCGCGCACGCGCAAGCCGATCATCCGCAGGAGGGCGAACTCATGAGGCTCCTCGTTGCGGGCGGCGGCACGGGTGGACACCTCTACCCTGGTATTGCGGTGGCGAGGGCCTGGCTGGCGGGCGGGGAGGCGAACGAGGTCCTGTTCGTGGGCACGGCGCGCGGGCTCGAGGCCAGGGTGCTGCCGCGAGAGAACCTGCCGTTTCAGGCGATTTCCTCGGCCGGCATTCTGGGGCGCTCGGTGGGTCAACGGGCCAAGGCAATGGCCATGTTGAGTTATGGATTCTGCCAGGCGATGGGAATCATGAGGCAATTTCGCCCCCATGTCGTTTTGGGGGTGGGCGGCTACTCCAGCGTTCCGTCGGTCGCCGCAGCCGGCCTTTGGAGAAAACCGATTGTCCTGATCGAGCAAAACGTCGTCCCCGGCGTGGCGAACCGATTGTTGTCTCGCTTCGCATCGAAAGTCGCCGTAGGGCTGCCCGTGCGCAACGCCGGCTTCGCCCGCGGGAGGGTCGTCGAGACGGGCCTGCCGCTCAGGAGCGAGTTCTCAGAAAGTTTCGAGCGCGGCGAGGATTCCTGGAGCGGGCCTTTGAAGGTGCTCATATTCGGCGGCAGCCAGGGAGCGCGGGCCATCAACGAGGCGGTCATGGAGGCGCTGCCCCTGATGGGCGAGGCGCTTGAAAGAATGCGGTTCGTTCATCAGACGGGAGAGGCGGACTTCCCCCGCGTGCAAGCGGCTTATCGAGAAGTCGGCGCACAAGCGGACGTGGCGCCTTATCTGTACGACATGGCGGAACGCTACCGCTGGGCGCAGGTTTGTTTCTCGCGCGCGGGAGCGATGAGCGTGGCGGAATTGTCCGCCATGTCGCTTCCCGCCGTGTTGATTCCGCTGCCGAGCGCTACCCATGGGCATCAGGAAGCGAACGCCCGATATTTCGCCGAGCGCGAAGCGGCGCGGATGATACTGCAAGAAGACTTGAGCGGCCGGGTTCTGGCGGATATCTGGCTCGAGTACGAGGCGGAGCGCGGAAAGCTCGTCTCCATGTCGGAGCGGACGAAATCCCTGGCCGGCTCGAACGCCTCCGAAGCCGTGGCCGACTTGTGCCGCCAGGAGGCGATGGCGGCGTGATAAGGAAAGGAGCCCGAGAGTGATAGCGCGACCCTACGCCACGCACGCCATGTTCCGGCACTCGAGCCGCGTTCATTTCGTGGGCATCGGCGGGACGGGCATGTGCGGCATCGCCGAGGTCCTGCTGAACCTGGGCTATGAGATCAGCGGCTCGGATATCGCGAGCAACGAAGCGATATTCAGGCTGCGCGGCCTGGGCGCGAAGGTGGTTCTGGGACACAGGAAGGAAAACGTGACGGGAGTGGACGTTTTGGTCTACAGCTCCGCGGTTACGGGCGACAACGTGGAAGTCGCCGAGGCGAGGCGGCGGAAGATTCCCGTCATCAAGCGCGCAGAGATGTTGTCCGAACTCATGCGCATGAAATACAGCATCGGCGTCGCGGGGACGCACGGCAAGACGACCACCACTTCCTTCATTGCAGCCGCCCTGGCGGCGGGCGGCCTCGACCCCACGGTCGTCGTGGGCGGACGCATCAACGCCCTGGGTTCGAATGCGCGAATGGGCGAGGGCGAGTATCTGGTGGCGGAGGCCGATGAGAGTGACGGCACGTTCCTGAGGCTCACCCCCACCATAGCGATCGTGACGAACATCGACGAGGAGCATCTGGATTTCTATGAGGATTACGACGCCATCAAGACAGCGTTCCTGGAGTTCGTGAACAAGGTGCCCTTCTACGGTTTTTCGGTCTTGTGCCTGGATCATCCCGCTGTTCAGGAGATTATTCCCCACGTGGAGAAGCAGTTCTTCACCTATGGGTTCGGCACCCAGGCGGATTACGTGGGCGAGGAATTCCGCTACGAAAACGGCGAGGCGGTATTCGGCGTGAAACGGGGCGGAGAGCGCCTCGGCGAGATTCGCCTCCTCATGCCCGGACGACACAACGCGGACAACGCCCTGGCCGCCGCCGCCGTCTCGATGGAACTCGACGTTTCCTTCGCGGACATCCAAAGAGGGCTTCACGAGTTCGACGGCATCGGCCGCCGCCTCGAGCGGGTCGGCGGGACGTCGGGCGTCACGGTTTTCGATGACTACGGCCACCATCCCCAGGAGATCAAGGTCACGCTCCGCGCCGTTCGCGAGGCATGGCCGGATAACCGGCTGGTGGTGCTGTTTCAGCCGCATCGCTACACGAGAACGCATCATCTGGAAGAGGCCTTCCACACCGCTTTTTACGATGCCGACAGGGTGCTCGTCGCGCCGGTGTACGCCGCCGGCGAGCCGCCCATCGAAGGGGTGAATTCGGAAAAACTCGCCGAGGGTATCCGTGCGCATGGCCACAGAAGCTGCGATGTGGTGGACGGTTTGGAGGATGCCGTGGATCGTCTGTTCGAGGAGGTGCGGAGCGGCGACATCGTTCTCACGCTCGGTGCAGGCGACGTCTGGAAGGCGGGACGTGAGTTGCTCGATAAAATCGAGCGCAGAGATGGCGAATCAGAGGAAGCGGTATGAGCATCGGGACGGCGGAGGAAGTCATGACGCTGGAGTTGGCGGAAAAGCTCAAAGGTCTTGATTGCGAGATTCTTTTCGATGAATTGCTGGCCGCATACACCACGTTTCAGGTGGGCGGCCCGGCGGACGCCCTCGCGCTGCCTGTGACGGAAGACGAACTGGTGGAATTGATCGAGAGATGCCGGAGCGAGGCCTTGCCGATCACGGTACTGGGCGGCGGCGCCAATACCCTGGTGCGCGACGGAGGCGTTCGCGGGGTGGTGGTCGCTTTTCCGAAGGGGTTCAGGGGAATCGAAGTGCTTGCGCAGAGCACGGAGCGCGTACTGCTCGAAGCGCGCGCGGGAGAGAAGATTCCGGCGCTGGTGCGATTCGCCGCCGAACGCGGCTGGGCGGGAACCGAGTGCCTGGCGGGGGTTCCCGGCACCGTGGGAGGAGCGCTGGCCATGAACGCGGGCACCGCCGAATCATACATCGAAGACGCGGTAGAAAGCGTTCGCTGGATACCTCTGGATGGAGGCGCTCCCGAGCGGCTTCCTGCGAAGGACTTGCGTTTCTCATACCGCCGCGCCGAGTTGCCGGCGCCGGGCGTGGTGCTCTCCGTTCGCTTCTCACTCCGGCCGGCAGACGCCGGCGCATTGCAGGAGCAATTGAGGCAAAGCGCCGTTCAAAGGCGGGAGCGCCAGCCCTGGGGGGTGCCCTGTGCGGGTTCGATATTCAAAAATCCGCCCGGCGAGCGCGCAGGCGTGCTCATCGAATCGACAGGTCTCAAAGGGACGCGGATCGGCGGCGCGCAGGTGAGCGAGGTTCACGGGAATTTCATGGTGAATCTCGGCGGGGCCACGGCGGCGGATGTTCTGGCGCTCATCGACGAGGTGAAAAGAACGATTCTGGAACGCCAGGGTATCGAGTTGGTCCTGGAATTGAACGTCATCGGGGAGGACCCGGCGTGAGGCGTTTTTCGTTCAAGTGGAGAGGAAATGCCGAGGGCCGTGAAGTGTTCCTGAACCTCGCCCGGACGGCCGAACATCCCAGGATCGTCAGGAAAAGCGTCAAACGAAACGGCATGAAAAGCGTCAGGCGGGGCGGTAAAGAAAGAACAGGCGCGAACTGGATATGGCCCGCAATCGGCATTTTGGTTTTCGTAGAAGTGCTTCTCCTGGGCGGGCACGCGGTCCGGTGGGCGAAGAGCAGCCGCCATTTCGAGTTGAGGGAGGTGGTGGTGACGGGTAACCGGACGCTGAGGCCCGGAGATATCAGAAAACTCGTGGGCGTCGATCCGGGAGCGAACATTTTCGACGCTGAATTGGCGGATGTCCGCTCGCGCGTGGCCTCGCATCCGTGGGTAAAACGCGCGAGCGTGCGAATGCGCCCGCCTCATTTCCTCCAGGTCGATATCCTCGAGCGTAGACCCTACGCACTCATCATGGGTGGTGAAACCCTCGTGGTGGATGAGGAGGGTGTCGTGCTCGGCAAACCTGTCACGCCGCTCGCGGGGTGCCTGCCGGTGGTCGAGGGATTCGCCTCGCGACGCTGGCGGCCGGGCGACGTAATTCGCGACCCGCGTCTGGCGCGTTCCATGAAGGCGGTCTTTTTATTCCAGGATTCACCGGTGATTCGCACAAGTTGCATATCCGTCCGAAACACCGGACCGGGTCAACTCCGGCTTCGCGCCCTGGAGGGAAAGGTGGAACTTATGGTCAGTGAAGAGAGGATGGAGAGTCAGGCCGGTCGGCTCCGGGCCGTTGCGGATGACGTTCTCCGCCAGGAGAAATTCGGGGCGGGCGGCCTCCGGTTCGATCTGAGATTTCCCGGCAGGGTTATCGTTCGGCCGCTCACAATGGATGGAGGGAGGATAGGATGAGCAAACAAGGAGATGTGCTGGTGGGTCTGGACATCGGCACCTCGAAAATCTGTGTGGTCGTGGCCGAAGTAAGCGAGGACGGCTCTCTTGAAATCGTAGGTTTGGGAAAAACCCCATCGAAGGGGCTCAACCGGGGCTCGGTGGTGAATATCGACCAGACGGTCGAATCGGTTCAAACGGCGGTGGGAGAGGCGGAGTTCATCAGCGGTTCGCCCATTCGCTCCGCGTTCGTCGGCGTGGCGGGGGGACACATCCGCAGTTTCAACACCAACGGTATCGTGGCGATCAAGAACAAGATTGTCACGCAGGATGATATCGATCGCGTCGTCGAGCAGGCGCGGGCGGTCACGATGCCGACGGATCACGAAATCATCCATGTGCTGCCGCAGGAGTATATCGTCGACGATCAGGAGGGCGTCACCGAACCCGCGGGAATGGCGGGTGTTCGCCTGGAATGCAAGGTCCACGTCGTGACGGGCGCGATTCCTGCGATACAGAACATCACCCGAAGCGTCGAGAGGGCGGGCTTGAACGTCGAGCGTCTGGTGCTTCAGCCATTCGCCTCCTCGCTGGCCGCGCTGAGCGATGATGAGCGCGATCTTGGCGTGGCCGTCGTGGACATCGGGAGCGGCACGGCGGACGTCGCCGTCATCAGCGGGGGCGCGCTGCGTTATTCGGCCGTCATTCCCGTAGGCGGTAGCCACATCACCAGGGATATGGCGATAGGATTGCGGACGCCGGACTATCAGGCGGAGAGAATCAAGCAGGAACACGGCTGCGCTCTGTCCGCCCGGGTGTCGAGCGAAGAGGAGATCGAAGTGCCCAGCGTAGGGGGCCGTCCACCGCGCGTGTTGAGCCGCCAGATGCTCGCCGAGATAATCGAACCCCGGATGGAGGAGATATTGACGCTCATCCGTCGCGAGATCCAGAAAAGCGGCATGGAGGATCTTCTGCCCGCCGGCGTCGTGCTCACGGGCGGGGCGAGCATCATCGAGGGCGCCGATGAATTGGCCGAAAACGTGCTTCAACTTCCGGTGAGACTGGGTGTTCCCGGTGGTATCGGCGGGCTGGTGGACATGGTCAACGGGCCCATGTACTCGACCGCCGTGGGTCTGGTGATTTACGCCATGAAGACGGGCTTTACAAGGCGTCGCGGTCTCGTGAACGGAGCGTCACAAGGCCCGATTCGTCAAACAACACAAAAAATCCGCCATGTTTTGGCTAGCGTATTCAAATGATCGTGAGGGGAGGCGGGAGGCGCTTCCCGGGATCGAAGGGGGGGAGAATGAGTGATACGACGTTTTTTACACTGGATCAGGAGCCGCCGTGTAGCGCGAGAATCGCGGTCGTCGGCGTAGGAGGGGGCGGAGGAAACGCCATCAACACCATGATTTCAGCGGGCATGGAGGGTGTTCAATTCGTGGCCGCGAACACGGATTCCCAGGTTTTGGAGCGTTCTCTCGCGTCCGGGAAAATCCAGCTCGGCAAGGAGTTGACGAATGGACTTGGGGCCGGTGGCAACCCCGAGGTTGGCAGGAAAGCCGCTCTGGAGGACACAGAGTGTCTCTCGGAATTCATGCAAAACCTCGAGATGGTGTTCGTCACGGCAGGAATGGGTGGTGGTACGGGCACGGGTGCGGCTCCCGTCATCGCTCGCATTGCGAAAGAGGCAGGGGTGCTGACGGTGGGCGTCGTTACCAAGCCGTTCGACTTCGAGGGTCCGCGCCGGATGAATCAGGCCGACGAGGGCATCGAGGAGCTGCGTGACGCCGTGAACACGCTCATCACCATCCCCAACCAGCGTCTCCTGGGCATGGTCGAGCGCTCCACGCCGATGATGGAGGCTTTCCAGAAGGCGAATAACGTCTTGTTGCAGGCGTGTAAGGGTATCGCCGACCTCATCACCACGCCCGGTTTGATCAATCTCGATTTCGCCGACGTGCGCACCATCATGCGCGACATGGGCGGGAAGGCCCTGATGGGCAGCGGCACGGGCCAGGGCGAGAATCGCGCCGTCATCGCCGCGCAGAACGCCATCAACAGTCCGCTGCTCGAGGAAGGGACCATCGAGGGTTCCCGGGGCGTACTCATCAACATCACCGGCGGTCAGGATCTTTCCCTCTTCGAGGTGAACGAGGCCTGCAGACTCGTCCATGAAAAAGCGCACCAGGACGCCAACATCATTTTCGGTTCGGTGATTGACCCGAACCTGGACAACCAGATTCGCGTGACGGTAATCGCAACGGGCTTCGGGAGGGAATCTATTCGCGAAGTTCCTCCCCTGGAAGCGGAAGCGACGGGCACCGAGGGCGGGAAAATCTCGGTTCCCGCGTATATCCGCCTGAAAAGTAACAAGATGCAACCTGGCGTACCGGATAATCTGGAGGATGACGATCTGGATGTGCCCACTTTCCTGCGCAAGCAGGTTGACTAACCCCCCCACGTCGTTCGGTCGAGGGGGCCTCTCTCGCGCCTGACGACGCATTCCCCATGGACGCGACTGGGGGAGAGCATTCTCCCCCAGCCCCGCCTTTCTCAGGGCATGGGCCCGTTTCTTGTGGCGTCACGGACCTCTCATTATAATGAGAGCCGGACAAGGAGTTTACGGAAGGGTGTACGGTAATTTCTCGTCGTCCGGGATGGGTTGCGGATGATTTCTCTGGAACGCCACGAATCCGGCAGCGTTGAATTTCTCAGTTCACCCTTGCTGGATGAACCCGGTTTCTTGCGTCATGGGTTCAGCACCCGGAGGGGAGGGGTGAGTGAAGGCCGGTTCCGTTCCTTGAACCTCGGCCGCGCCAGGGGTGAAGATCCCGAAAACGTAGCGGAGAACAGAAGGCGCTTTTTTGAAGCCGCCGATTTTCCGGCGCGACGCCTGGTGGAAGCGAAACAGGTGCACGGGTGCGACGTTCTCGTGGCGGAGCAAACATCTCCCGGTGAAAGAACGTGCGGCGACGCCCTGATCACGAACGCTTCGGGTTTGGGGCTGGCGGTTCAGACGGCGGATTGCATTCCCGTGCTCATCGCAGACGCGCGGAAGGTGGCTGTCGCCGCCGTGCATGCGGGACGCAAGGGAGTTGCCGGCGGCGTTTTGTCCGCGACCATCGAGCGGATGCGGGAGGAATACGGCTGCGATCCCAGGGATATGCGGGCCGCTTTGGGCCCCGCCATTTCCGGGGAACGCTACGAGGTGGGCGAGGAGTGCCTGCCGCCTTTTCGCGAACGGCACCCAAACTGGAGGGATTTCGCCACGCCCCTGGGGAGGGGCAAGTGGCTGCTGGACCTCCCCCTGGCGGCGAGGCTTCAGTTGGCCTCTGCAGGGATTCCCGAAAGCCGGATTGGTGCGCCGGGGCCTTGCACGTTCTCTGAATCATCGAAGTTTTTCTCCTACCGACGCGACGGGCCTCAGACGGGGCGACTGCTGTCGGCCGTCTGGATAGGAGGGTGAGGAATACGGTGAGTGAAGTTGGGCAGCGATACGAGATGGTGAAGGAGCGTGTGGCGGATGCGGCTCTCGCCTCTGGCCGGAACCCGGATGAAATTCGCCTTCTGGCCGTGAGCAAGACCCAGCCGCCCGAGCGCGTTGTCGAAGCGATCGAGGCGGGCGTCGACATCATCGGGGAGAACCGGGTGCAGGAAGCCCAGCGCAAAAGGGGTGAGATCGGCCCCGGGGTCGCGGGCAGGGCGAGGTGGCATCTCATCGGCAGCCTGCAAAGGAACAAGGCCCGCACCGTGCCCGGACTGTTCGACGTGGTGGAATCGGTAGATTCCCTCGCCCTGGCGCGCGAGTTGAACAAGCGCGTGGGTGTCGCGGGAGAAGACCCCCTGGACGTGTTCATACAGGTGAACACGGGGGCGGAAACCCAGAAGGGAGGGGTTGCCCCGGCGGATGCGATAGCGCTCGTGCGCGATGTTTCCGCGCTGGAAGCCTTGCGGGTGGTCGGCTTGATGTGCATTCCGCCCCTGGGGCGGGAGGCGGAGGAGAGCCGACCCCATTTCGAGTTGTTGAGAAAATTGAGGGATGAGGCCCGGGACGGAGGGTTTTCTCACGTCCGGGAGTTGTCGATGGGCATGTCGAACGACTTCGAAGTCGCGATAGCCGAGGGAGCGACGCTCGTCCGCATCGGCACGGCCATTTTCGGGCCGAGAGGAGAGAACTGAAGCGAATTTGAATCAGGCCAATCATTTCAGTAGGATGGGCTGGTTCCGGCGTTCGGGGCGATTTCGAACCTATATGCGAAAGGTATTTGGAATATGTCGGAAATCCTTGTAGTCGGTGGCGGCAACATGGGCGAAGCGCTCGTCATGGGGATGGTGAATTCCGCCTATGCGAAAGTCGACGACATCGTCATCGCGGAGCCCCTGGCGGAGCGCGCCGAACATCTCCGGCAAGCTTCGGGTTTTCATGTGGTGTCTGGTGGGGCCGAAGCGGCTCCCGAGGCGGAAAAGGTGGTGATCGCAGTGAAGCCGCAGGTGCTCGACGCTGTTCTGGGTGGACTGAAGGACGCTCTCGCGCACAGACCACTCCTGATTTCAGTCGTCGCGGGCGCGCCCACGAGCCGGTTCACGGGAATTCTGGGCGATGAGGCGCGCATCGTCCGCGTCATGCCGAACACGCCCGCCCTCGTGGGAGAAGGCGCCGCGGGGCTATGCGCCGGCGGAGGGGCGTCGGAAGCGGATCTATCGCAAGCGAAGCAGCTTCTGGAGTCCGTCGGCAAGGCAGTGGTCTTGCCTGAATCGCTGATGGATGCCGTGACGGGCTTGTCGGGCAGCGGTCCCGCGTATGTCTTCCAATTCATCGAGGCGCTGGCGGACGGCGGGGTGAGGGCGGGCCTGCCCCGTGAGGAGGCGATGCTGCTGGCGACCCAGACCGTTTTGGGCTCCGCGCGGATGCTGCTCGAAACGGGGGAGCATCCGGGCCGCCTGAAGGACATGGTGGCCTCGCCCGGGGGAACGACCATCGCCGGCTTGCATGCGCTCGAAAACGGGGGGCTGCGCTCCGCCGTCATCAACGCCGTCAGCGCCGCCGCGCGCAGAAGCGAGGAACTGGGCCGTGGCTAGCCTGCTTTTCGATATGAGGGTTCGACCGTGTTCTTGATATCGAATTTCATGAACGGAGTCGGGGTGATTCTCAGCTACCTGCTCACCATCTACATCTGGATCATCATCATCCGCGCGCTTTTGTCGTGGGTGAACCCGGATCCCTATAATCCGATTGTTCAGATATTGTATCGCCTGACGGAGCCCGTGCTGGCTCCCGTGCGCTACCGGATGCCCGACATCGGGGGCATCGATGCGAGTCCGATCGTGGTTTTGTTGGTCATATTCTTTTTGCAAAGTTTCCTGGTTCAAAGTATCTTTGACCTGGCAAACATGTTGCGTTGATTATCACCTGGGGAGTGGAGATGAAGTACACGGGCCATGACGTTCGAAGCCATCGTTTTTCGAGCAAGATGCGGGGCTACGATCGGCTCGAAGTCGATGCGTACCTGTTCAAGGTGGCCGACTGGCTGGATCAGTCGGTGCGGAAAAACGAACAGCTCAGCCTGCAATGCAAGGACCTCTTCGATCAATACAATGGTTTGAGAGAAGAGCACGCCAATCTGCAGAAAATCCTCATCTCCGTAAACGAACTCAGGGATCAGGCCGCGACCAAGTCCGGCGAAATGGTGGAAAAAGCGGAAACCGACGCCGAGGAACTCATCAATGAGGCCGAAGTCGAGGCGAAGAAGATACGCGCGAAAGCCGCACAGGATACCGAAAAACTGCGTGAGGAGATCGCGAGGTTAACGGAACAGAGGGATAAGATTCTTGCGGATCTGTATGAGACGTTTCTCTCCCAGATTCGAACACTCGAGGTCGAAGGCGTTCGCATGGGGGTCGACCTCGCCCGCCTCCATGAGGAAGGCGAAGACGTTCCTGACGAGGAAAGTGAAAACGTCATCAAGCTGAACCAGAAAGCGGAGGGCGATGCGTCGTGATCGGCCTCCGCAAGGAGGCGGACGGCGTCAGCTTTGAGGTTCGGGTCCAGCCGCGTTCATCCAAAACGGAAATCACCGGAGTCCAGGACGGCGTCCTGCGGGTGCGGCTGACGGCGCCGCCCGTGGAAGGCGCCGCCAACAGGCAGTGCATCGAGTTGCTCTCCCGTAAAATGAAGGTACCAAAACGCGCCATACGAATCGCCTCGGGCGCGAGAGCGCGCAGAAAGCGCCTGATGGTCCTGGGACTGGGCATCGAAGAGGTGAGGGATATCCTGAGCGCCATGGCGTAGGAAGCCATGTGCCCGCGCGAAGCGATGAATGAGGGAATCCGGATGGCCGGGAAAAAAGAGATTGAGGGAAACTTTCACACCATGGCGTTTCGGGACGGCGCTCTCGTTCTTCTCGATCAGCGGAAACTTCCCCGAGAAGAGGTGTATCTCGAATACCGCACGGAAGACGATGTGGCCGAGGCCATCAAGACCATGGTGGTGCGCGGCGCGCCCGCCATCGGGATAGCGGCGGCTTATGGCATGGCCCTGGCCGCCGCCCGCCACGCGGGTCCAGGCGGCGATGCGCAGCGCGAGGCGCTCGAGCGGGCGGCCCGGGTGCTGGGCGACACGCGCCCCACGGCGGTGAATCTCTTCTGGGCGATAGAAAAAATGATGGCGCACGTCGACAAAAGCGACTCGGCGCCCGAAGGGCTGGCCGATGAACTCCTCCGCCTGGCGAAAGAAATGCACGAGGAGGACGCCGCGATTTGCCGCCGAATTGGCGACCTGGGCGCTGAGTTGCTGCAGGAGGGGAGCAGCGTTCTCACCCATTGCAACGCAGGCGCGCTTGCGACCGCAGGCTACGGCACGGCGGGCGGCGTGATTCGCAGCGGCTTTCGGGACGGACGGGTGCGGGAGGTTTTCGTGGACGAGACCAGGCCCTTCCTGCAGGGAGCGCGCCTCACCGCCTGGGAGTTGAGCCGCGACGGCATCCCCGTCGTGCTCATCACCGACAACATGGCCGCGCATTGCATGAGCCTGGGCAGGATAGACGCGATTGTGGTAGGTGCGGACCGCGTGGCCGCGAACGGGGACGTCGCCAATAAAATCGGCACGTATGGCCTCGCGGTGCTCGCGAGAGAACACGAGGTGCCATTTTACGTGGCGGCGCCGACGAGCACCGTCGACATGGAGGCGAAAAGCGGCGCGGACATTCCCATCGAAGAACGCCCCGAGGAGGAGGTTCGCTCCTTCGGCGGCCGGTCCGTCGCGCCCGAGGGGGTAAGCGTCTTCAACCCCGCTTTCGACGTGACGCCCGCGCGTTTCGTGGACGCCCTGGTGACGGAGCGGGGGGTGGTGCGCCTCGCGGAAGGGGAGTCTCTCGGCTCGATACCGGGTTGAGTGGTATCCTATACTACAAGATGTCAGGTTTGCCGTTTCAAAGTGAGATGTAGACTGCTCGTGTTGACTTCCGGCACGCGTGCGGGCTATAAACCGACATTCTTCGGGCGGTTTTGAAGATCTGTTTTTATGGGGGCTGTAGCGAAGTTTGGTTATCGCGCTGGCCTGTCAAGCCAGAGATCGCGGGTTCGAGTCCCGTCAGCCCCGCCACTTCTCCCGCCGTGTCGAATTCACGCTTTCCATGAGTTCACAGGAGAAGATTCCGCTCCGCTTGGTCCCGAAGTCAGAATTCGGGCGAGCTTTGGTCTTCGGCGGGATGTTGGTGTATAGTAAATTTTAATGGATATAATTTATTTTATTGATAGATGAACTTTCGCTTTCCTACATCATAAGCGAATCTCTCATGATTTATCGGCGTATGGTTTGATCGGTGTCGATGATATGTCGACGCCGTAAGGCTTTGCGTCTTTTTGCAACTCCTTGGGCCGTCTCAAGGAAGTCTTCTATTTCGAGGAGAAACGGAATGAAAAGGTTTATTGGTTTCGCACTGGCCGCCGCGTTCGTAGTGGGTACGTTCGTGGTGGTCGCACCGGCCGAATCGGCGACGCTGCGAATCGGCGCGCACCGCTCCATGTGGGGTTCTTTCGAGATTATCGCCGACCGCATGGGTTACTGGAAGAAAGAAGGGCTGAAGTACAAGGTTGGTCACTTCAAGCAGGGCAAACTGATGCGCAACGCCATCATCCAAAATAACCTGGATACCGGCACCACGGGCTTCTCGCCATTCACCACGGCGATCTCCAAGGGCGCGCGCGTGATGGCCATCGGCGTGACGGCGAACATCTGTGAAGCCATCAACATCATCGTGCCCGTGAACTCGAAGGCGAAGAGCCTCAAGGACCTCAAAGGCTCGGTGTTCGCCAACAAGAAAGGCACGAGCACGGACTTCTCCTTCCAGGCCTTCGTCCTTCCCGCGTATGGCATGAAAAGCTCCGATTTCCCGCTCCTGAGCGTCCGCGCCACCGAGCGCATCGCCGCGTTGATCTCCGGCGCCGCCCAGGCGGGCATGGTAGGCGAGCCGCAGGGTGAAATCGCCCGCGAGGCCGGCTACGTTCGTTATCTGGAAGATCTCTGCAAGTACGACAACCCGAGCATGATGCACGTGGGCAACCCCCAGACCATCAAGAAGCACCCCGACCTCTTCTACAAATACTTCCGGGGTTGGCTGAAGGCCCACCAGTTGCTGAAAAACGACCCCAAGAAGTACGCCAAGGTCTACACCAAAGCGCTGCTGGAAGTCGGCGACAAGGCCAAGGAGAGCACCACGCTCAAGGTCGTGAAAAAGATCAAGTCCGAGCTTTTCCTGAGCGATCGCGTGAAAAACTACCTGAACAAAATGGGCGACAAGCAGGTCGAGTTCGGCTGGATCAAGAGCCGCCCCGACTTCAGAAAGAGCCCGTGGCTGGATGACTCCATCCTCCGCAAGGCCGCGAAGGACATCGGCTTCAACTAGGCGGCACGTATACGCAAGACGCAAGACGAAAGCCCCCGGGAGTATCCGCTCCCGGGGGCTTTTTTTTGAATCCTCACTGCATGTTGTATTTTCCCCGCAATTTGTATAATAATTATAATATCTACATGAATCTGTTAATTGTTTGGGACTGAATCTCTCTTTTCACAGTTTGAGAGGGGGGCATCGAACCAATGGCGGATGGGTTTCCGGCGTCTGGGGTATGCCTGCGCCGAAAATTTGTCTCTTGGTGTAAAATTTTTGACTATCCATGGAAGTCTTCATTCACTCGAGGGAGGAGCAAGCATGAAAAGACTTGTAGGTTTCATACTGGCCGCCGCGTTCGTAGTGGGTACGTTCGTGGTGGTTGCGCCCGCCGAATCGGCGACGCTACGCATCGGCGCGCACCGGGCCCTGATGGGGTCTTTCGAGGTCGTCGCCCACCGCATGGACTACTGGAAGAAAGAGGGCTTAAAGTACACGATGAGCCACTTCAAGCAGGGCAAACTGATGCGCAACGCCATCATCCAGAACAACCTGGATACCGGCACCACGGGCTTCTCTCCCTTCACCACGGCGATTTCCAAGGGGGCGAAGGTAACGGCCATCGGGGTGACGGCGAACATCTGCGGCATGGTCGCCATTATCGTACCCGCGAAATCGAAGGCCAAGAGCCTGAAGGACCTCAAGGGTTCGGTGTTCGCCAACAAGAAGGGCACGAGCACGGACTTCGCGTTCCAGTTCTACGTCGTTCCCGCGCATGGCCTGAAACGCTCGGATTTCCCGCTTCTGAGTGTCCGCACCACCGAGCGCATCGCCGCGCTGGTGTCCGGCGCCGCCCAGGCGGCTATGGTCGGCGAGCCGCAGGGTGAAATTGCCCGCGAGCAGGGCCTGATTCGCTATCTCGAGGATCTGTGCAAATACGACAACACGAGAATGATGCACGTGGGCAACCCCCAGACCATCAAGAAGCACCCCGATCTCTATTACAAGTACTTCAGGGGCTGGCTGAAGGCGCACCAGTTGCTCAAGAATGACCCCAAGACCTACGCCAAGGTCTACACCAGGGCATTGCAGGAAGTCGGCGACAAGGCCAAGGAGAGCACCACTCTCAAGGTCGTTAAAAAGCTCAAGACGGAGGTTTTCCTGAGCGACGAGGTGAAGAAATACCTGAACGACATGGGGGATAAGCAGATCCAGCTCGGCTGGATCAAGAGCCGCCCCGACTTCACCAAGAGTCCGCACCTGGATGACTCCATCCTCCGCAGGGCCGCGAAGGATATCGGCTTCAACTAGGCGCACGCGGACAAGACGCAACACCAATGACCCCCGGGGCGCGAGTTCCCGGGGGTTTGTTGTTGTCGGAGCCGGGTGATCACGCCCTGGACAGGGTTGTTGAAAACGCCTTCTTCGGTCGGGGTCGCGGTATTCGGCAGTCAGACAGGCTCCCGTGTTTGTCCGAGGGCTCCCGGACCTGCTCTTGCAAAGCGCAACCACGGGGATGGAATGGAAATACAAATACGGGTGGACATAGAGGTTCATGGCGGCCACGGGGGGCCGCCCCTACGGAAGCTCCACCGCCTTTTGAAACCAGTCCCCCTCAGGGGGCTATTTCCTGCATCTGCGGGTAGACGGCGCGCGCAGGTCTCATCCTCCCGAGACATAAAAAAACCGGGCGCGACTCTCGCCGCGCCCGGCTGTTAAACGTTTGTCGTTATTGGCTTGATTACACCTTCTTGTCCTGCGCGCCCATCGCTTCCATCATGCCCCAGCGGATGACGGTGCGGCTCTCGATGGGCTGGAAGAGCACCTTCTCCAGCACGAAGCCGAACAGGCCGAGGACGGAGAGCGCGACCATCATGAACGCGATGTCGAGGTATTCCTGCGCGTCGAAGATGCCGGCGGAAAGCCCCCAGCGGATGCCTGCGAACGCCTCGGCGCCCACGCCCGCGCGCCAGGCGCGCGCCAGCCCGATGCGAAGACCGCTCAGAATCATGGGCAGCGAGCCGGGCAGGACGACGGTTCGGAAAATCGTCATCTTGTCCGCGTTCATCGACTGGGCCGCGCGTATCCATACCGGGTTCACTGTTTTCACCCCCGTCCAGACCGCCATGGCGATGGGCAGGAAGGAGGCGAAAGCCGTGATGACGATGACCGTCTGATCACCGATGCCCGACCAGATGACGACGATGGGTGTCCACGCGATGGCCGGAATCGGCAGCAACACGGAGAGAAGCGGGACGAAGAACGACTCCCAGAAAGCGAAGCGGCCCATCAATATGCCAACGATGGTGCCGACGATGGCGGCGATGAAGAACGAGAACGGGAGGCGCCACGCGGTGTTGAGCGTATGGAGCAGAATCGGGCTCTCAAAAAGTTTCCAGACCTGATCCAGGATACCCAGGTTCGGGTTCTCGGCCAGCGCCCGGAACAGGGGATCGGTGACGAGTTCCCAAGCCCTGAAAACAATCGCGTCGACGGTGGGGAAGAGCCTGCCCTGGTTGCCCTGGGCCTGCATGGCGGCGACTTGCCAGATGGCGAGGATGACGATGAACGGGTAGACCGGCCTGAGCTTCACCCAAATCGGCCTTCTCACCTCTTTTTTCTTCTCGTCCAACGATGGAGGAACAGGCGTTGCCTCGGATGTCTGCATGGATAATTCCTCTCTAAAAATCGCGAATCAAATCGTTCACGTGTTTTTGCAGTTTGATGAACTCGGGCGCGAGGTCGTCACGCGGTCTGGGGAGATCGACTCTCACGATCTCGCGGATTCTCCCCGGATTCGGAACGAAAACTACAATGCGGTTCCCCAAGTAGACGGCTTCGCTCAGATTGTGCGTAACGTAGAGAATCGTCTTTTTCGTCTTCTGCCATACGTCGACGGTCAACTCCTGCAACTCCTCGCGCGTCTGGGCGTCGAGCGCGCCGAAGGGCTCGTCCATCAGTAGGATTTGCGGGTCGAACGCCATGGCTCTCGCCACCGCCACGCGCTGGCGCATACCGCCCGAGAGGTTGTGGGGAAAGAAATCTGCAAATTCCTCGAGGCGGACGAGACGAAGAAACTCGAACGCCATTTCTCTGCGCTCCTTCTCGGGGAAGTTTCTGATCTCAAGGCCGTATTCCACGTTCTGCCTGGCCGTGCGCCACGGGAAGAGGGCGTATTCCTGGAACACGACGCCCTTGTCGTAGTCCTGGGTGAGCGTTTTTCCGTCCATGGTGATAGTGCCCGCGGTGATCTCGACGAAGCCGGCGAGCATGTTCAGCAGCGTCGTCTTTCCGCAGCCCGAAAGCCCCACGAGGCAGATGAATTCGCCGTCCTCGATGTTGAGGTTCACGCCCTCGAGAGCGTGCACACGTCTTTCAGGCGTGTCATAGACTTTTCTCAAATTCTGAATCGATATTTTGGTGACCATAAATAATAGTATTCCCAAAATGATGAAAGACATAGCCTTTCGGGTGAATTGAAATCGATACGAAGCAGGATGATTCTAGCAAATACATAACGAGAGAGAAACCGCAATTATACTTTCACGATGATTTGTAATAATCTCATGTTCGTTCATCTATGTTGATGAGTGGCTCACAGCCGAAAAGTATTGATATTGCTTGAGATTTGGGTGTATCCCCAAGTCATGTGAATATTGGTTTGCTCCGTATGCCGGGATGAATCCCGGGCGGGAATACCGGAAAGGGTTCTTGATGGATGGTCGACTTCCGCTGGAGGGGCTTCGGATACTGGCGGTGGAGCAATTCGGCGCGGGGCCGCTGGCCTCGCAACTGTTGGCGGATATGGGTGCCGAGGTCCTGAAAATCGAGGACCACGCCGTGGGCGGCGATTCCGCGCGGCCCGTCCCCCCGTATGCCCTGCCGGATAACGACAGCTATTATTTCCAGTCCTTCAACCGCAACAAGAAGAGCGTCGCGCTCAGGATTCGCACGCCCGAGGGCAAGGCCATACTGCGAAGACTCGTGCCGAAAGCGGATGCGCTCTATGCGAATTGCCGGGGCGATGCGCCGGAGAAACTCGAATTAACATATAAACACTTAAGCCCCTACAACGAGAAAATCGTGTGCTGTTTCCTCTCGGGCTACGGGATGACCGGCCCCAGAGCGCCCGAGCCGGCCTATGACTACCTCATGCAGGCCTATGCGGGCATCATGGACCTGACGGGAGAGCCCGACGGTCCCCCCACCAAGGCGGGCGTGAGTTTCGTGGATTTCTCGGGCGGGTTCATATCGCTCGTCGGCCTGCTGGCCGCGCTGTGGGAGGCGAACCGCACCGGCAAGGGCAGGGACGTAGACGTGGCGCTCATGGACGGCGCCCTGGTTCAGCTTGCGTACATGGCCACCTGGGCGCTCAACTGCGGCTACGTGCCGCAAAAATTCTCCCGGAGCGCGCACCCCTCGATGGTGCCCGCGCAGAATTTCGAAACCAAAGACGGCTGGATAAGCGTGCTTTGCCTGAAACAGAGTTTCTTCCCCATCCTCGTCGAGCGCATGGGGATGCCGGCGCTGGCCGAGGACCCGCGCTTCAAGCTGGCGCAGGATCGATTCGAGAACCGGGTAGTTCTGCTGGATATTCTCGAAAGGGCGTTTCAGGAAAAGACGAACGCGGAGTGGACCGACCTGCTTCAGGGCCATGTGCCCTTCGCGCCGGTGAACACCGTGGCGCAGGCGATGGAAGACCCCCAGATTCTGGCGCGGGACATGATAGTCGAGATGGAACACCCCGCGGCGGGGACGATGAAGGTACTGGGGCCGCCCATCAGGCTGCCGGGCGCGGATATGAAGTACAAGCGGGCGCCTTATCTGGGCGAGCACACGAGAGAGGTTCTGGGCGATCTGCTCGGTATGGAGGATGACGAACTCGAGGTTTTGAGAGAGAAAAATATCGTATCCTGGAACACTCCGCCTGAGGGGTAGCGCGCAGGACAGAGAGAATATTCCGGGTTTCATTCACATTATTGGAGGTGATCTCATGGCGGATTTGCCTGTACCGCAAGTCGTAAATTCCCTGGACGTGGACGAGGACAAGGCCTATGAGCCGCCCTACGACATTCGCTGGGGCGTGAACCAGGAGACGACGGGGACGGATACCATCACGATGGGGAGAACCATCATCCCGCCCCGGGGCCGCAACGCGCTGCACTATCACAAAAACTGCGACACCACGATCTACGTGGTGAAAGGCCCCATCAACATCTACTGGAAAGAGGGCGGGGAGATCGAAAGAAAGGAAATACCCGTCGGCCATTTCGTCTATTTCCCCTGCGGTTGCATTCACGGGCAGGAGAACCCGAGCACGGACGGCCCGGCGGAGTTGATTTTTACCTACGGCGGGATGCCCAACAAGGAAGCGGCCGGCACGACGTTCGTGGACGACCCGAGAGACCCGCTGAGAGACTAGCTTTTCGCTTTTCGAGGGCGCGCACCATCCGCCCGTCATTGCCCGAGAATGAGGAGATGAGCACGCGAATGTTTTCCCCACGAATCCTTGTTTGTCTGCTCCTCATCTGTTTCCTGGGCGTTACCGGCTCGTTCGTTCATGGACAGCAGGTCCGCAAGAAAATTTCCGGCTTCGACGGCGCTACGCTGGTGCACGTGCCCCCGGGCTGGTTCGTGATGGGCAGCAAACACGGCGACAAGGACGAGCGCCCGCCCCGGAAAATCTTTGTGCCGGGTTTCTGGATCGGCGAGACCGAGGCGACGGCGGAGCGCTTCGCGCGCTTCGTCGCACAAACGGGATACAAGACGACGGCCGAGAAGCGGAAATGGTCCTGGACGTGGGACGCTTCTCTCAGGAAGGGGAGGGGCGGCTGGCGAAAAACCAGGGGCGCGGACTGGCGCCGGCCCGAAGGCCCGAAGTCGAGCTGGAAAAGCGTTCCGAAACAACCCGTCTCCCACGTGAGCTGGCCCGACGCGGAAGCCTATTGCCAGTGGGCGGGCAGGCGTCTACCGACCGAAGCGGAATGGGAGCGCGCGGCGCGCGGGGGGGACGGAAGACGCTACCCCTGGGGCAAGGCGCGCGACGCGATGAGAGCCAACCTGAAAGGGGGAAAGGACGGATTCCCCGGCGTCGCCCCCGTGGGCCGCTTTCCGAAAGGCGCGAGCCCGTTCGGGGCGCTCGACATGTCCGGCAACGTCTGGGAGTGGGTGGCCGACCGCTATGGATCGAGAGCCTATAAGAAAATGGCCGAGCGCGACCCGCACGGCCCTGCAAAAGGAAAAACCAGAGTCGTTCGCGGCGCGTCCTGGGGTAGTCCGGTCGCCTGGGCCACGGCGCACAACCGCTACCACCGCCCGCCCGATTATACGAACAACAAGATCGGCTTTCGCTGCGCCACGGGTGAGGGTGGTTGATAGGGCCTTCGCTGCATGGGAATGAGCGGCGGTGAGGGGATGAAAGCAAAGCTGCGCGTGCGAGAGGGCGAATATCATGGCCGGAGACGCACGACGCGATTGTCCATAAGCGGCAAACGCAGAATACACGCTGCAGATGGCTTGCGACTCGTCAGGAATAGAGCAGGAAAATCAGACTGAGCACCGTCTTTATTTCGACGTTCTTTCAATCAGGGCTTCCAGCGCTCTCATACTTTCTCGGTGACGGGCATCCAGAGCGGCCATAGTTTGCTCATGCCAGCGCTTGCTTTCCTCGTGCAGGCGCTGGCTTTGTTCTTCCCTTCTCTCTGTGCCGCGTTGCATCAGCCTCAGCCCGTACCAGATGAGCGCGCATTGTCCGACGCCCACGATGAGCGATATGAAGGCGTGAACTGCAGAAATCCAGAGCGTAAGTATTTCGAATTCCGTCATCTTTTCCTCTCCGCGGGTCTGGATTGGGAGTGGAGTAGCCTCTCGAATATGACGCATGGGTGAGGAAAGAGCAACGTTCGCCATCGCTCGCATCATGTCGTTCGTTCGGATTGCCCCGGAAGAATGGGTTGCGCCGCAGGGATGATGTGCTGACGCCGCGAGAGAGGCGCGCGCATCAAGAAGATGCCGAGGGAAATCAGGCGGAGCGCCGGCCTTTATCTCCGCTCACTTCGACGTTCTCTCAATCAGGGCTTCTAGGGCTCTCATGCTTTCGCGGTGACGGGTGTCCAGAGCGGCCATGGTTTCTTCATGCTGCTTGTCTCTGGCTGCCGAAGCGCGGCTCATCTGTTTCAGCCCATACAAGATGAGAAAACACTGAACGCTGCCTACGATGAGCGATATGAAGGCGTGAACCGCAGAAATCCAGAGGCCAATACGTGATAGTTCGAGCGTCGCTAATTCAAATTGCGTCATCATTTCCTCTCCGCGGGTCTGAATTGGGAGTGGAGTAGCCTCTCGAATATGACGCATGGGCGAGGAAAGAGCAACTTTCGCCATCGCTCGCATCATGTCGTTCATTCGGATTGCCCCGGAAGAATTGGTTGCGCCACCGGGATGAAGGACTGACGCCACGAGAGAGGCGCGCGCATCAAGAAGATGCCGAGGGAAATCAGGCGGAGCGCCGGCCTTTATCTCCGCTCACTTCGACGTTCTCTCAATCAGGGCTTCCAGGGCTCTCATGCTTTCGCGGTGACGGGTGTCCAGAGCGGCCATGGTTTCTTCGTGCTGTCGTTTGCTTTGTTCTTCCCTTCGCTCGGTGCCGCGCTGCATCAGTTTCAGCCCGTACCAGATGAGCGCGCATTGTCCGAAGCCCACGATGAACGATATGAAGGCGTGAACTGCAGAAATCCAGAGCGTAAGTATTTCGAATTGCGTCATCTATTCTTTTCCTCTCCGCGGGTCTGGATTGGGAGTGGAGTAGCCTCTCGAATATGACGCATGGGCGAGGAAAGAGCAACTTTCGCCGTTGCTCGTATTACGATTATCGTTCTGGATGTGCGACGGCCTTCATTTTGTGGAAATTCTTGCCGGCCCATTCGTCGGGCGAGGGTCGCCGCTATCTGAGCAAAAACCCTCAATTCGTCGGCGCGGGCGGTACGACGAGCACGCCGTGCGCCCCGTTTCCCACGCGGATTGTCCTGATGTTGCGGTGTGATTTCGCGTCCATCACGAACACTTCTTTCGAATCGCGGTTCGTCACGTAGGCGAGCGCGCCGTCGGGCGTGAAGGCGATGAGGTCGGGCCGTATGCCCTGCTTCACGCTGGCGACGCGCTTTTGCGAGGGAAGCGAGAAGACCGACACACGGTTCTTGTGCGGGAGGGTGATGTAGAGGAACTTCCCGTCCGGCGTGATGAGGGCGTCGTGCGGCTCGCCGGAGAGTTTGATGGTGCGGATGATTTCCAGGGTATCGAGGTCGACCACGCTGTAGGAGTTCCGCTCCCCGTTCATGACGTAGAGCCTTTTGCCGTCGGGCGTCACGTCGATTCCCTCGATGTAGTGGCCCGCATCTATCTGCTTGATAGGCATTCTCGTATCGAGATCGACGACGGAGACGTCCTCGCTGAGCTCGTTCGCGACGAAGGCGAGCCGTCCGTCGGGGCTCAGCTTGATGTTCACCGGGTTGTTGCCGCCGTGCTTGATGAGGCCGATGACCTTTCGTGCCGCGAGGTCGAGGATCGTCACGTTGTCCGAATATGTGTTCACGAAATAGGCGCGCGCGCCGTCGGGGGAGAACGCCAGGTTGTAGGGGTCGCGTCCCGCGCGTACGCGGCGGACGAACTTGAGCGTATGCGTGTCGAAAACGCGCACGAAGGCGCTGCCGTCGTTGATGACGTAGGCGTGGCGCTCGTCGGGTGCGAGGGAGAGGCGGTTCGCCTTCCTGCCCGCGGGGATCGTTGTGATGACCTCATGTGTATCGCGCGAGATGACGCTCAGCGTGCCGTCGCGCGTGTTCGTGACCAGAATCCGCTCGCCCGCCGCAAGCGCGCTGGCGGGAGCCAACAGCAGAAAAATGATGAGTGTGGTGACCGCTTTGTACATGATGGAGGAACCTACCGGCCTTGTTGCTTTAAAAACGCCTCTTTCGCCCTGGGGTCGAAGCGGCAATTGCACATCTTGCGGATCAGGGCCACCAAATCACGAATCTCCTGATTTGTAAACACGTTGCCCCAGGGCGGCATGATGGGGGAGAGGTCACTCGCCCCGCCCCCATGGGTGATGGTGCGCACCATGTCCTCGTCCGAGAACTGGGCCATGTCCTTCCCGTCCGTCAGGTTGCGGGGGCTCACGGGAAGCTTCTTGGTGTTGTTCACTCCCTTGCCGTCTCCCTTGGGGCCGTGGCACTGGATGCAGTACCAGCGGAAATTCTCCTGCGCGCTCACGCGGCTAGCGGGCTCCTCCGCGCCTGCAAGCAGGGTCGCGCCCGCCGCGACGGCGATGATGCAAGCGGATATGAACATTCCACCGATGAGACGTGATGAACGCTTCATTTGAAACTCGCGATATAGGCGGCGAGAGCGATGAAATCCTTCTCGCTCAGCCGGGTGAACGGCTTATCCCCGTACACCGGCATTCTGCCGTTGGGGTTGTAGCGCGCAGGCTTTTTGAGGAAAGCCACGATGAAATCGGGGTTCAGCCGGCGTCCCGCATCCTTGAAATGGGGTGCGCTGTGGCCGCCGACCTCGATTCGCGTCCGGTAGACCGTTTTTCGTATCGCGACCATATGGCACGAATAACACGGCTGTTTTTTCTGAAACAGTATCCTCGCGCGCCTGAGTACTTTTCGAGGGACTTTCTTCCAGCGCGGAACGACGCCCACCGGCATTTGCGGGTCTTTTAAGCTCTCCAGATAGGCTGCGACCTTGGCCGCATCATTTTCTGCAAGGACGGGATGCGGGTATTTCCCCCGCTTCATGGCGCCGTAGATGACGCCGCGAAAAGGTTCCGGCTTGGACAGCCATTGCGCCAGAAAGCCGGGCCGGAACTTGCTGCCCGCATACCAGAGCGTGGGGCCTTTGATCCCGTGGCGCGCAGGCGGGGGGATCCTGTTTTCAGGGCCTTTGCGGGTGTGACAGCTTCCGCAGTTGTTATTCTGAAAGAGCGCCTTTCCCTCATCGAACTCCGCACCTTGCGAGGCAGTAGGCGCAAGCAGGAGAAAGCAAATTCCCGCGAACGCGAGGGGAAGCGTCTTTTTGATGCGTATCATCCAGATAGTCTCGTAATCTTCTAGATAGTTTCGCTAGTCTCGGGCGGTCGCGTCGTGAAGTTTGCCGAAAAAGCCTTATTTCGGCAACTCGGGGGCCTTGACTTCGGGGAGGTCGCCCGTGAGCGCGCCCATGAAGGCGATCAGGTCCGCTTTTTCGGTCTTCGTGAGCTTCAGGGGCTTCATGTCCGGGTCGAGATGGGGGTTCGGATGGCCGCCTTCCTCATAGAAATCGACCACTTTCTCCAGCGTGGCGAAGCGACCGTCGTGCATGTAGGGCGCCGTCTGGGTGATGTGGCGTAGCGTGGGCGTCTTGAACTTGCCCCGGTCCTTTATTTTCCGGGTGATTTTCTCCCTTCCAACCTGCAAAGGCTTCTTGTCCATCCCGACGCCCAGGTTGTGGAACTTGTCGTCCGTGAAGGGCGCGCTGAATTCATCCACCAGGTGGCATTTCACGCAATTGCCCTTTTTCATGAAAACCTCGAATCCCCTGATCGCCTTTGGCGTTAGCGCAGACTTGTCCCCTCCGTATTTCCAGCGGTCGAACGGGGAATTACCGGAAAGCAGGGTGCGCTCGAAGGTGGCGATGGCCTGCACCACGCGCTCGAGACTGACCCCGGGACTCCCGAACGCCTCTTTGAACCGCGCGCGGTATTCGGGGATTGCGCCGAGCGTTTTGATAATCCTCGCCTCATTGGATGCCATTTCGCTCGGATGGAGGATGGGCCCCCTGGCCTGATCTTCCAGGCTCGCGGCGCGCCCGTCCCAGAAGTGGGTTTCGTTGTAGGCGGCGTTGATCACCGTGGGGACGTTCCGGAGCGTGAGCCTGCCGTCAAAGCCCGTACCGTACTGGCGCGCGTTCGAGAATCCGCGCCGGGGCATGTGGCAGGTCGCGCAGGAGACCTTCCCGTCGCCGGAGTAGCGTTTTTCGAAGTAGAGCATCTTGCCGAGTTCGATCTTGGGCCGCGTCATGGGGTTGTCATCGGGTACGGGCACGTCGTCGAGGCCCAGGGGAGGTTCCGGGGGGAGTTCTTGCTGAGCGCGCACATCCTGCGCGTGCGTCGGTGGCGCAGGCATCCACCCGAGCGCCGGGATCAGGAGACACAGCGCCGCGATCTGCGCGAGGTGAAATATGGACTTTCTCTTCAAGGCGGAGCACCGTCCAGGGTAGATAAGGCTCTCTGCATTATGACCTTTTCAGCAACTCGATACTGACGCCATCGGGCGCCTCGATGAAGGCGATCTGCGTCGTCGGGTTGAATTGTACCGGTTCGACGGTGAATTTCACGCCTTTTCCCTTGAGGTCGTCGCAATAAGCCTGAAAATCGCCTGCGATCTGGAAGGCGAAATGATCCGTCCCCCATTCGAGGCCGCCCTTTTCGCCCGCGCTTTCGCCGGTTCTCTCCCCGCGGACGATGACCGTGGCGCCGTTGAATTTTACGGGAATCTGCGGCGCGCCCTTGAACACGCCGCCCTCTCCGCGCTCGCCGCCCAGGTTCTCGACGAACCAGTTCACGCTCGCCTCGGGGTCTTTGCTGATGACGTGCACGTGATCGAATACGATGCTGGCTGAACTCATTTCTTATTTCTCCTTTCGCTTAACCGTCCCGAGCCGCGCGAGGAGAATCTCGCGCCCCGATTTTATCCGGCCGCTCTCTGTTGTTTAACCTCCCCAGGTGACGTCCCCGAATTCATCAGGCGCAGGCCTTCCTGCGGCCCGGAATCCGGCGACTTCCGCCTTGCTCTGCGCGACGGTGCTGTTCGCCCCGTGGCCGGGGTAGAGAACGGTATCGTCGGGCAGGGCGAAGACCTTGTTCTCGATGGAATCGAGCGACTTGAGCAATTGGTCGTGATTCCACGTTTTTCCGGGGCCACCGGGGAAAATCGTATCCCCGCATACGCAGTGGCCCGGATAGAGGAACATCAGCATACCCTTGCAGTGGCCGGGCGTGTGGATGGCCTGGAGGGTGATCTCGCCGAAAGTTATCTCTTCGCCGTCCGCGATGGTGAAATCGGGGCTGATACCGAACTCCTTCGCGTCCTCGGCGTGCTGGCCCAGGGGCGCGCCCGTGCGGCTTCGCACCTCATCGAGCGCGTCGATGTGGTCGCCGTGGCAATGGGTCTGTAGAATGTATTTGGGCGTGGCGCCTTCGCACGCGGCGAGAATCGGCTCTGCGGAATGAGAGGTGTCGATGATGACGCACTCTTTCGTCGCCTTGCACGTCAACACGTACACGTTGTTGCTGTAGGGGCCGATGTTGAGTTTTTGGAAATCGAGTGCGGGAAGGTCCACTCTCTGGTCGAATTCACCCATGTCGTTTTCTCTCCTTTGTCTGATGAAGACCTGTGTTCATGAAGACGAGGTGACAGGAAACTTTACTGCCTTAACCGGGCGGACCACAACTGCAAGGTGAGAATTTTCGTGGACAAACCCTTCGTATACGCGAACCTGGCCATGACGCTCGACGGAAAAATCGCAGGCCGCGACCGCGCGGATTTCTCCTTAGGCTCCAAAGCGGACCGCCTGGAGATGGATCGACTGAGAGCCTGTGCGGACGCCGTGGTATGGGGCGGCGAGACGCTGAGGACGGCGCGGCATCCCGCGCGGGTGCGCGAGGAATCCCTCGTGAGTGAGCGAGTGGAACGCGGCCTGCCGCCGCACCCGGCGAACGCCGTGATCACGAAAAGCGGCGATTTCCCGAAAAATTTGCCGTGGTTCGAGAGCGATGAAATCGAGCGGTTCATATTCACCGGACGAGAAGGAGAATCCCGGCTTCAGGAAGCGCAAGCCGGGCGGGCGCGAATCGTGGTTCTGGACGAGGCGGATTCCCTCCCTGAACAGGTGCTGGCCTATTTTAGCGAGCAAGGGATGAAGCGCGTGCTTCTCGAGGGCGGGGGTTCCCTGGTATGGGAGTTCGCCCGGCATATCGATGAGTTTCACGTGACGCTCACCCCATGGCTGGCGGGGGGCGCATCCGCACCGACGCTCATGGACGGGCCGGGTTTTCCCTCGGGCGAGTTTCTGGGTCTCACGCTCGTGGAGGTTCGCAGAGAAGGGGATGAGCTGTTCCTGCGTTACAAGGCGAAGACTGTGTGATGGCCTGTCCACCGGGGGTGTTGAGAAAGTTCCTTTTCAGGGGATAGAGGGGACGCCCCGCTCGTCTTCCCTCTGCCTTGAAAAGCAACCCCCCCTACCCCCCCTTAACAGGGGGGCAAGAAAAAAAGCTCCCCTACCGGCGGCGGGCGTCGCCTTTTTATACCCCCCTGACAAAACAAGGGGGGGTAGGGGGGGTTGCTTTTCAAGGCGGCGGCCGTCGTTTTACTCCCCTAACAAGGGGGTCGGGGTTTTTTTGTAGGGGTCGCATATATGCGACCCGCCTTTTTCGCCGCCCGCCATGGGTCGCATGGTATGCGACCCCTACATAACCACCACGATCCGCAAGGGACTATTCCACCAACCCCCCACCGCGAGGATTGAACCGCCACCGCGCCGTGTGGTACTCATGGAAGTCTGAAAAATCATGTTCTCATGACATTCCAACGGTTGCATTGCGATGATGTCGCCGGGAGGAGGAAGCCGTGGCCACCAGGGCGAAGCGAAGATCGGCAAAACCGAAGAGGTTGACGAAAAAGGACTTGAACGCGATGTACCGCAACATGGTGCGCATCCGCCGCTTCGAGGAGAAGACGGACGAGTTCTTCATGGCGGGCCGGGTGAAGGGGGCGGTTCACGTGAGCATCGGGCAGGAGGCGTGCTCAGTCGGCGTCTGCACGGCGCTGAACGATGAGGACGCCATCCTCACCACCCACCGGGGCCACGGACACTCCATCGCCAAGGGCACCCGGATGCCCGAGATGATGGCCGAGTTGCTTGGCAAGTCCACCGGCCTCTGCAAGGCGCGCGGCGGCTCCATGCACATCGCCGACATCTCGAAAGGCCACTACGGCGCGCACTCCATCGTGGGGGCGAACATGCCGATGGCGACGGGCATGGGCCTCGCCTATCAACTGGAAGGCACGGGCCGCGTGGCGGTGGTCTTCTTCGGGGACGGCGCGTCGAACCAGGGCAGTTTTCATGAGTCGATGAACCTGTGCGCCATCTGGAAGCTGCCGGTCATCTTCTTCTGCGAGAACAACCACTACGCGGTGAGCTACCACGTGGAGCGCTCCACGTCCGTCAAGGACATCAGCGTGCGCGCGCAGGGCTACAACGCGCCCGGCGTGACGGTGGACGGAATGGACGTGGTGGCCGTCTACGAGGCGACCGCCGAGGCCGTGCGCAGGGCGCGCGAGGGCGGCGGCCCGAGCCTGATCGAGGCGAAGACCTACCGCTTCTTCGGACATTCGCGCGGCGACCCCCAGTTCGGCCCCTACCGCACGAAGGAAGAGGTGGATGAGTGGAGGAAGCGCGATCCGCTTACCATCGCGGCGAAGATGCTCAAAATGACGGAAGCGCAGAAAAAGGCGCACTTAAAAGCCGTGGACGATGAGTTGAACGGGGCCATCGACTTTGCGGAGCAAAGCCCCGAAGCGACGCTCGAATCCGCACTCGAGGACGTATACGCATAAAGATTCCCGTCCCGCGGCGCTGCGCGCCCGGTGAAAACCCTGGAGAGAAGCGACATGCGAGAGATTACTTTTGTGGATGCGTTGACCGAGGCCCATCACGAGGAGATGGAGCGCGATGAGCGCGTGATCGTCATGGGCGAGGACGTGGAGCTGGCCTACGTCTTCGGCGTCACGAAGGGGCTGGCCGAAAAATTCGGGCGGGACCGCGTGCGCGACACGCCCATCAGCGAACTCGGCATCGTGGGCGCGGGCGTGGGCGCCGCCATGGCGGGCTACCGGCCCATCGTCGAGATCATGTTCATGGACTTCATCATGCTGGCGATGGACCCGCTCATCAACCAGGCGGCGAAGCTGCGCTACATGCTGGGCGGGCAGTTGAGCGTGCCGCTCGTGGTGCGCACCCCGGGCGGCGGCGGTGTGCAGTACGGCCCCACGCACAGCCAGTGCCTGGAAGCCTGGTTCATGCAGATACCGGGCATCAAGGTGGCGGCGCCGAGCGACCCCGCCGACGCCAAGGGCCTCATGTGCGCCGCGATCCGCGACGACAACCCCGTGCTCATGGTGGAGCACAAGATGCTCTACAAGATGAAGGGCCCCGTGCCCGAGGGCGAGCACGTGACACCTTTCGGGCAGGCCGCCGTGAAGCGAGAGGGCACGGACATCACCCTCATCGGCGTTGGCTACCAGGTGCACAACTGCCTGGCGGCGGCGGATGAACTCGCGAAAGAGGGGGTCAGCGCAGAAGTGGTCGACCCCAGGACGCTGGCCCCGCTCGATACCGGGACGCTCGCCGAATCGGTCCGCAAGACGAACCGCTGCATCATCGTCGAGGAAGGGCACCTGAGGAGCGGCGTGGGTTCGGAGATATCCGCCGCAATTCAGGAGGAAGCCTTCGATTACCTCGACGCTCCCATCGGCCGCGTGGCCGCCCTCGATGCGCCCATCCCCTTCGAACCCCGCTTAGAAGATTTCGTGCTCCCCAACACGGCGAACGTCGTCGACGCCGCGAAGAAGGCGCTGGGGGTGAGTGTGTAGGGGAAGGAGTGGGTTTGTTGATTTCGTAGGGGCGGACCTGTGTGGCCGCCCTGCGCGGGTGTCCATAGAGCCACCACGTCATCGAATCAATCGGCAAACCGGGCGGACACACAGGTCCGCCCCTACGGGTCAATCCATCAGAAAATCCGTAAATCAATGGCGGCGGAAGCGGATACCCCTGCGGGGGGAATGACGAATACGCCCCGGACAGGTCGCGACCTGTCCCTACAACTCAAGAGAGACTGCCTACTCCTCGCTCCACGCCTCCTCGTACTTCGCCCGGTGCTCTTTTGGCAGCGGGGAGGCGAAATACGATATCCCGACGAAGAGCACCGTGTTCACCAGCAGGCCGAAGAAGCCCGGCAACATCCCGTCTCGTTAAAATCCACGATCCGTGCAAACCCACACGCCCTTGCATGCGACCTGTTCATGGACTATATTCAGTCCATAGGAGGCGGCCATGACCCTTTCGGACCGGATAAAACCCATCAGTTACCTCAAGGCGCACGCCGCGGAAATCGTCCGCACGCTCGGGGAGCGGGGAGAACCCCTGGTGATCACCCAGAACGGGGAAGCCAAGGTGGTCATGCAGGACATCGACAGCTACGAGCAGATGCAGGAGACGCTCGCCCTGCTCAAGATTCTCGCCCTGGGCGATCGCCAGATTGAAGCCGGGCAGACGCAGCCCGCTGCCGATGTGACGGCGCGGCTCCGGGAGCGGCTCCCGGCCCGCTGATGCCTTTCGCGGTTCACCTGACCGAAGACGCGGCGCGCGATTTAGAAGATATCTGCGAAACCATCGAAAGGCGCGATTCACCCGCCGGCGCCGCCCATGTGCTCGACAGAATCGAAGAGGCGTTTACCGGCCTTTGCGAACATCCCCGGCGCGGCGCTTTCCCGAAGGAATTGCTGGATATCGGGATTCGCGAATACCGCGAGGTATTCTTCAAGCCCTACCGGATTATCTACCGGGTGCGGGAGGAGAGCGTATATGTGCTCCTGATCGCCGACGGCAGGCGCGACATGAGGACACTGCTGGAGCGACGTTTGCTTTTGGCGTGAAACACGAACCGAATGTATTCAAGAGTGTGCGCGTAGCCGGGCGGTTGAAGGGGAGGTCGCCCGGCGAACCCTCCCTCATCGGTCGGGTTCGACTCTTTGACTTCCCGCGCGCCCTGGGCGAGACTGATCGAACTGGCTGCTCCACGAGGACAGACAGGAGAGAACCGAATGACGGAATACGAAGCTGCAAGCCTCGCCTTGCAAAAATCTGCTCTTGCGCTCCAACAAGCTTCCCTCGCTGCGCAGCAAGCCTCCGTGTGGGTCGCCGCCTTCGTCGGGGCCGCGCAATGCAGCCTCATCGGGATTGGCCTCTACATCATGCGGCAGGCCTCGAAGCAGCGCGACGCCCAGCACCAAGAGAACATGGCGCAACACCGAGAGACCATGAAGGCGCTGGAAACCCAGCGGGAGGCGCAAAGCGAACAGCACCGGGAAACCATGAAGGCGCTGGAAGGCCAACACAAGGCGCTGGAAAACCAGAGCGAAGCGCTCCGGGAACTCATCCGGCGTACGTCGGCGCCTTCGGCGCAGGAGGATGGGTGAAGAGAGAATCACCGCCTCCTCCGTCTTTTCTCTTTCCTTAGCCTAGTATCCAAGCGCGCGCGCATTTTTCGTGCAAAATGAAGAACTGCTCCGCGCGCTCACGTGCTGAGGCGAAGCCGGTGCGGTGGTAGAGGATGCGTCAAAGGGAGCGGTTTTCGAGATGTTTGTTTCTGGTCTTGAAGTCATGTATGATTTTCTCATCATCGGCAATTCATAAGATATTGTGGGTTTTGCGGCTCCTGCCGTGGACCGACAATTCAAGCCAGCGGGAATGCCCAATCTACAGAGGAGATTGGAGCAATGTCCTCACGCCGAGCCCTGATCGATGTTGCCCTAGGCAATGAACCTGCGGAACTCGCCATCACGAATGGCCGCGTCGTCAATGTACATACCCGTGAAATCTATAGCGCCGGGGTTGCGATCAAGGGTGACCGGATAGCGGCGGTCGGCGACATCGATTACGCGATCGGTGAGAACACGGAAGTGATCGACGCTGAGAACCGCTATGTAACACCCGGCCTGGTCGACGGCCACCTCCACATGTATCACTCCTACCTGGGCGTGAACGAGTTCGTCGAGGGGATGCTGCGGCATGGCGTCACCGCCTACGCAGACGGCTTCTATGGCCAGGGGATCGTCGGCGGCCGGGAAGCGATCCGGTTTTTCAAGGATGCGTTAGAAGCCACCCCGCTCAGGCTTATATTCCTGGTCCCCACCCTCGCGCATTTGCAGAACCGCGAACTCGGCCTCGAACCCACACCAGGCGTCAGCGTCGAAGAGATGAACGAGATGCTCGACTGGGAAAACTGCGTGGGTCTGGAGGAGCCGCCGTTCCTGCCGGTCTGCGAGAAGTGGGACGATTATCTGGACCTCTTCGACCGATGCCTGGAGCAGCGCAAAACGATTACGGGGCATGCCGCCGGCGCCAGTTGGCGCCAGATGCAGGCATACGCCGCGGTCGGGACCAGTACCGACCACGAGTCCATTGCGACCGACGAGGCGGTCGACAAGACCCGGGCCGGTTTTCGCCTGCTCATGCGTCTCGGGTCAGGCGCGATTGACGTGCCCGAACTCGTCAAGGCGTATCTTGAGCACAAGGTCGACCCGAGAGCGCTTGCCATGTGCGCCGATCTCGCTTCGCCGGAGAAACTGCTGCGCGAAGGCGGGGTCGATGCAAATATCCGCGTGGCCGTTCGAAATGGCGTGCCGCCTGTAATCGCGGTTCAGATGGCGACCATCAATGTCGCCGAGGCCTTCTATTTGCAGAGGGACATGGGGGCGGTTGCTCCAGGCCGCTACGCCGACATCCTGCTCGTCGACGACCTGGTCACATTCGATATCGCCCGCGTATTCGTCGGCGGGGAAACCGTAGTCCGGGACGGTGAGTTCCTGGCGGAGCTGGCACCCATCGAGTATCCAGGCAACTTCCGCGGGACGGTCAGGATCGAGCGTGAGATCGCCCCTGTTGCTCTCGAACCTCGGACCGATGAGGAGGGCCCGGTGACCGTTCGGGTGATCGGCGTGACGGACGGCAGCCTCGTAACCGATGACGGAAGGGCGGTCCTCGACGTCAAAGACGGCGTGATTCAGCCGGATCTCGACAACGACGTCCTGCCGCTGACGATGGCTGATCGGTTCGGCAAGGGAGGGGGGCGCATCGGCAACGGCTTCGTGCGCGGCTTCGGGCTGAAGCGCGGGGCGATTGCGTCGACCGTCAACGCCGTCTGCGAGAATCTGGTTGCGGTCGGCGCGAGCACGTCCGATATGGCGTTCGCCATGAACAAGCTCGCCGAGATCGGCGGCGGAAAGATAGTCGTTGCCGATGGCGAGATCCTCGCAATGGTGGAATTGCCCCTTCTCGGGCTTTTGTCCGAAGAACCGACGGAGACGGTCACGGCGAAGTTTGACAGGGCGTTCGACGCCATACGCGAACTCGGGTGCGATCTCGCGAGTCCGTTTTCGCAGCTTGAGTTCAGCTTCGCCTGCGGCGAAATCGGCGATCTGCGGCTTTCCGACGAAGGGTTGTTGCGGGTTGACCCGCCGGAGATGGTGTCGTTGGTCGTAGAATGACGCAAACCGGAAACAAGAGGGAGAGATCATGAGTGACGGAAAGCTGGCGGGCCGCGTCGCAATCGTGACCGGTGGATCGCGGGGGCTTGGACAGGCGATTGCGTGGGAATTCGCGAATGAGGGCGCCGACGTGGCCGTGGTCGGCCGAGACGAAGGCGCCCTCTCTGAAACGATTGACGGCATCGAGCAGCGCGGCGGAAAGGCCGTCGCTATCGCGGCGGAACTCCGTGAAGTCGCCTCGATTCCAGGGGTCTTCGACAAAGCCGAGAGCGAACTCGGCGAGTCGACGATCCTTGTCAACAGTGCGGGCGTACAGGGGGATCGTCCTGCGCTCGATGTCACCGAGGAGCAGTATGACGAAGTAGCCGACACCAACATGAAGGCGCTGTTCTTCTGCTGCCAGGAGGCCGGCAAGCGGTGGATCGATCGCAAGAGCGGCGGGCGCATCATCAACCTCGGCTCTATTTTCGCCGTCGTCGGGATGCCCAATTTCTCGGTCTATTGTTCAACAAAAGGCGGCGTGCTGCTGCTGTCCAAAGCGCTCGCGATCGAGTGGGGGCCACACGGAATCAACGTCAACCTGATCGGCCCCTGCGCCACGATGACGGACATGGTAAGGCCGTTGTTCGACGACCCAGATTTCAAGGCGGCTTACATGCCGCGGGTGCCCGCGGGCGTCCTGCCTGATCCCCTGGACATCGGCAGAGCAGCCGTCTTCCTGGCCTCGGACGACGCTCGGATGATCCATGGACACCATCTACTCGTCGACTCCGGCTATACGACCAACTAATCGAGGTTCGGGGGGGCTGTGACCCTGGTGACTGACCAAAGCGATACACCAGGCGGTCCTATAGCAGTCGACCAACCCGGGAACGGTCCCCAACAGGTAACGACCTGGGCCGTCGGCGCTTTGGAACGTACGCGTGGTCTGCTGCGTCACGAGGTGCAGTTGCTGCTCGCCCTCGTCCTCCTCTACCTCGGGTTTTCGATCATAGAACCCGACATCTTTATCTCCATCAGGACCATCGAGAATCTCGCCAGACAGGCGGGCGTCCTGCTGGTCGCCAGCGTCGGGCAGATGCTGGTGCTCGTCGTGGGCGGGTTCGACATCTCGGTCGGAGCTACCGCGGGACTCGCATCCACGGCGCTCGCGCTGCTCGTTGACGATTTCGGGTTGTACGGGGCCGTTACGGCGGCGTTGGCGCTCGGAGCCCTTGTCGGCTCCGTCAACGGTCTTGTGATCGCGTATCTGGGGGTCAATCCCTTCGTGGCTACATTGGCGATGCTGACATTCCTGACCGGGTTGTCAAACGAACTGAGCAGCGGCGCTTCGGTTCCGATTACCGACCGGGGTGTGAGCGCGTTCGGGGCGGACGAGTGGGGGCCGCTGCCGGGGACAATGGGCGTTGGACTGGTAGTCGTATTCATTGCATACCTGCTTCTCAACCGCCTCAGGGCGGGTCTCTACATCTATGCGATCGGGGGGGGGCGCGAGACGGCGCGTCTGTCGGGGATTTCGGTCGCCCGTTACGAGGTTCTCGCCTATGCGATGTGCGGCTTTTTTGCGGCCGTCGCCGGGGTCATGCTCGCATCCAGGGTCACGCTGGGACAGGCGAGCCTCGGGGCTGGCCTGGAGCTTGAATCCATCGCCGCGGCGGTGATCGGGGGCGCCGCGATCGGCGGCGGAGTCGGCCGGCTGCTTGGCGCTGCGATGGGGGTGGGGATCCTGACGGTTCTCACCAGCGGTCTCGAGATCGTCGGTGTTTCGGAGTTCGCGCGCCAGATGGTTACCGGCGTCGTGCTGGTTGTAGCGGTCGCCTTCAACCAACGAGGACGGCTGGGTGAATGGGCGATCTTCAAGCAAGCGAAACTACTGCTCCGCGGCCGCGGCGAACGGCCCCGCGGTCCTTGACGCAACATATCGTTTCCACTGCCAAAGGAGAACACCATGCGTATGAAATATTTGATTGCCATGCTGAGTCTCGTCACGTTGATGCTGATGTTCCAGGGAGGGAGCGAGGTAAGCGCCCAGGCCATCAAGATCAGTCCAAAAGATGCGGCCTATGCGAAGTATCAGGCGCTTTCGACGGCGAAGAAGTTGCATTCGAATCTTCCCTGCACGGTTTCTCCTACCCCGAAGGAAGCCGCTGCGTACCGCGCGCCAAAGGCGAAGCGCAGGTACACGATCGGCTTCATGGAGCCCACGCTGGCGGGACACTATTACCAGGCAGGCTCGAGCGGCGCGGTCAAGGCCGCCAAAGAGGCGGGCGTGAAGCTCGAGTTCGTTTCGGCGGGCACCGGATACGCGTCGCCCGAGCAGCAGTTCAAACAGGCCGAGCGTCTCCTGCTGAAAGGCGTGGACGCAGTCGCCGTCATCCCGACCGATATCCAAGGTGGGGTCGCAATCACCAACCTTTTCCTCCGCGAGAAAATTCCGGTCGTGATCGTAGCCACGGAGTCCAGCTCGCCGGACGCATACATGGTGATGCAGGACGACTACCAGATGGGTCGTGATTCGGCTGACCTGCTGGTGAAAGAGACCGGCCCGAATGCCGGGAAGGGCATCGTGATCGCCGGGCCGGCCAACGCCACCTGGTCGGCCAAGCGGGCGGCCGGTTTCGCGGATCGTGTGAAAGAAAAATACCCGGGCGTCAAGATCGCCGTCTCGGCGACGCAGAATGTCGATCCCGCCCAGGGGCTGAAATCTTTCGAGAACGCGGTTCAGGCCCATCCTGACATCAAATGGGTGTATTCGGTCTTTAACCTGCTGCTCGATCCCGACTCGCTGCCGGCGCGGTACAAGAAAGTGGCTTTCGTCACGAACGGCCTGGACCCTGCCTCCATTCAGGATTTGAAAGAGGGTCAATACTCGACGATCATCGGCATCACACCGACTCCGATGGGGTACCAGGGGGTCGGTCACGCCGTGTCGATCCTGAATGGCGATCAGAACGTGCCCGCCCTGGTGTGCATCCCGCTGACGCGGTACACCGCAAAAGACATGCCGCCTGACAAAACGGCGGTGACGCTGGAGCTTATCCAGAAAGGGTTTGAGGTCTCGGCTAAATAATGACCAACCAGCAGCGCTTCGCTCGCGAGCCTGGTGGTCGCAGAGGATGGAATTGCTGAATTCCCCGGTCGAAGAACGTCGCGTTCCCGCCATCGGGATGCAGAACGTCACCAAAACGTTCCCCGGCGTAAGGGCTCTGGATCGCGTCAGTTTTGACGTCGACCACGGTGAGATACACGCGCTGGTCGGGGAGAACGGGTCGGGAAAGTCCACACTCTTGAAGCTGATGGGGGGCGCTTTCCAGATGGACTCCGGGCAGATCCGCATCAACGGGGATGAGGTGCGGCTGCGCTCACCGCGTGAAGCCAGGAAGCGATATGGCATCAAGTTGATGCCGCAGGATGTCGAACTGTGCGGGCAACTGATTACCGGCCGCAACATCATGCTGGGCCTCGAGGGGGCGCTGGTCGACCGGAACAGGCTGTCACGCCGCGAGCGATCCATGACGACGGAAGTCCTCCGCCTGATCGGCGCTCACGTGGATCCCCTGGTCCTGGGGGAGGATTTAAGCACACCGGAGGCTCGGTTTATCCAGATCGCCCACGCGCTCTTGCCTCCGGTGAACGTGGTCCTTTGCGACGAGCCGACGGCGGTGCTCTCCGCAGTGGATGCCGAGGCGCTACTGGCCACCCTGACCCGGATTCGGAGCGAGGCGGGTACGGCCATCGTGTATGTCAGCCACCGGATCGGTGAGGTCCTCCAGATAGCCGACCGCATCACGATCCTGCGCGACGGCCTCAGCGTCGGTACGTTTCGACGCGACGAGATCGACCGGCAACAAATCATTGAACTGATGACCAAGTCTGCGCGCGCCGGCAAGCAAGGGGCGCCGGCTCAAGACGCTGCCCGGAGCGCAGCGAAAGGAGGCAAGCTGGCGGTTAAGTCGCTCAGGCTCGGTCGAAGCTTTTCAGACGTTTCGTTCGAAGTAGAGGCGGGACAAATTGTGGGAATCGCCGGCGCCCAGGGTGCGGGATTCGGCCCGCTGCTCGCTACTATCGCAGGCCGTACTAAATACGACGCCGGCTCAATCGAACTGGATGGGGTCTCCATTCCGCCCGGATCGACCACGAGTGCGTACAGACATGGGGTCGCGCTGGTCCCTGCCGATAGGCGGAAAGCGGGCATCGTCCCATCACTCACGGTTCGGGAGAACATCGCCTTGCCCGTTTCAGGCTCGCTGGGGCGATACGGTTTCCGGCTTCGCCGGACCGAGCGGGAGACGAGCCGAAAGAGCGCTGAGATATTCGATATCAGGGGAGCCGGGTTGAACACCCTGGCCGGGAACCTGAGCGGCGGCAACCAGCAGAAACTGGCGATTGCCCGATCCCTTCAGGGGGATCCCAAGTTTCTTCTCCTCGAAGAGCCCACGCAAGGCATCGATATCGGCGCCAAGTCCGAGATCCGCCATTACATCAGCAGGCTCGTCCGTGACGAAGGAATGGGCGCGCTGGTTGCAAGCTCCGAGTTTGAAGATCTCATCGGCTTTTCGGACGTCCTCCATGTGATGCGCTTGGGCCGGGTCGTCGCAACGTTCGACGGGAAGACGGCGACCTACTCGGATATCCTTCACGCGGCGCTCCCGTAGACGTCGTCGCTGAAGCTGCGGCGAACGGCGCCGGATTGACGCGCAACCTCGCCGGGGCATCCTGTTCATGGAGCGACCGCAATCCCTCGTGTCTGATCTTCATCGTGCGATTGCAACGCGCAGCGCCTTGCGCCACATGCGGCCTGTTTTTATGTAGCTCAGTCTTCTTCATCGAAAGACGGCATCCGCATTTCCCCGCATTTGCCGTCATAGCGTTTTTGTCGGAATGAGCGAGAATCCCGCGCGGGAAAGAAAGCGTTCCCGGCGACTCAAGGAGGGGAGATAATGGAAACGGCGACTCGGCATCCCTCGGGATTGTTCTTCTCCCCGGTCGGAATCGACCCGTCCGCTTCGCCTGAATTGACAATAAGGAATAAGCGAAAAAAGCAGAAAACAATTCAATAAATATAGATAAATTCACGTGGTTTTTCGATAAATTTCCGAGATAAAAAAAGCGGCGGTATGCCATAATTGCGCCTGGAAAAACCGGCAGAAATGAGGGGGGCGTGCGCCCCCGAACCGATGGCGCAAGAGGAGGCGCGAGATGGGTCTGGTGAGCATCAACCATACGAGTTTCACGGTGTCGGACGCCCGGGCGATAGCCGAATGGTACTGCGAAATGCTTGATTTTACTGTCGTTTCGGTCGACACCCGGCCCCAGGACTACAGCGAGAAGGTGACGGGCATCATAGGCGCGGACCTGCGAATCGTCTACATCAAAGGCGGGGGCTACCACATCGAGCTGGTCGAATACGTGGGCGCGCCCGGCGTGAAGATTGACACCGCCACGAACAACGTGGGCAGCGCGCACATCGCCTATAACGTCAATGATCTCAAAGGGATGTACGAGGCGCTCAAGCCTAAGGGGGTGAGGTTCGTCTCGCCGCCCGTGCCCGTCACCCAGGGGCCCAACACGGGGGGCTTCGTCGTCTATCTCGAGGATCCGGACGGCAACACGCTCGAACTCATCGAGAGGCCGGGCGCGTAATCAGATAAGAATCAGAGCATTACGCTCTCCCCCGGCGCCAGCACGATGACTTCCGTATCCAGGCCGCGTTTTCTCACCTCTTGGGTGAACGCCTCTGGCGTTCCCGTCAAGTGGGGCAGGCTCGAGTGGTGGATGGGCACGACGCGCTTCGCCTCCAAGAGCTCGCACGCCAGCGCCGCCTGGCGCGCGCCCATGGTGGCCCTGTCCCCGATGGGCAGGCAGCACAGATCAGGCGCATAGAGGTCGGCGATGATGCGCATGTCGCCGAAAACGGCCGTATCTCCCGCATGATACAGGCGTTTGCCGTCCTCGAAGGTGAGAATCAGGCCGCAGGGCTCGCCCGTATACTTGAGTTCCGGCCCGTAGGCGCCCCCGTGAAAGGCGTGGGTGAGGGTGAGCTGGACGCCGCCGAAATCGACCGTGCCGTCCTTGCCCATGGGGGTGGCGTGGGAGCCCAGGTCGTGTTCGGCGGCTATGGTGCGGATGAGGTCCATGTGACCCGCCACCGGGCATGGATTCGCCTCGAAAACGGGGATGACGTCGCCCGTATGGTCGAAATGGCCGTGGGTGAGACAGATGAGGTCGGCTTTTTGCGGTGTCTTGAGTTCAGGCGGGCATACGGGGTTTTTCTCGAGCCAGGGGTCGATATAGATGCGCTTGCCCCCGTCCGTTTCAACCAGAAACGTCGATTGCCCATGAAATATCAGCGTTGCGCCCATGTTTCGCATCACCTCCTAAGTGTTTGAATTACCAATGAAACCTATAAGTATTCGCGGAACCAGGCCGTCGTTTCCGTGAGAGCCATCTCGAAGAGTTCCGGGTTGTTCACCTGGTAGACGTCGTTGTGGCGTCCCCTGGGAAGCATGACGATTTTCTTTGGCTCGCCGCAAGCCGCGTAGCAGGCGTGCGCTTCTGAGGGAGGAACCATGACGTCTTCTTCCCCGTAGATGAACAGGACGGGCCGGGGCGAGATTTTGCCGACCACCCATTCGGGGCGATAGCGAAAACAAGCCTCCACGCTTTCGAGGTCGAGTTCGAGCACCTCCTCGGAGCCGTGTTCCTCCAGCGTCATCGGGGGTTTGGGGTTGTCCGGGTCGTCGCTGTAGATATCGTGGCGGATGATGGTTTCCCGCTCGTTGGTGGTGACGCGCTTGCGGGCGGCTTCCCGTACCCGGGACTGGAAGGCGAGCCATTCATAGGGCCTCCTCAATGTCTTCAGCCAACGCTCGCCGTCATGCACCCCCACGGCGGAGACGGTCGCCTTCACGCGCTCATCGAACGCCGCGGCCCAGATGGCGTGAGCACCCCCAAAACTCGTGCCGTACAGGCCGATTCGCTCGGGGTCCACGCCTTCTACGGTTTGCAGACAGGTGATTCCGTCGTAGGTGTCCTGGGCCTGCTCAAGCGGGCGGTGGCGTCCGCGAGCGCCCTCGCTCACACCGTAGCCGCGATAATCGGGCGCCAGGGTGAAAAACCCCGCATTGCTCAAGTGGATGGGCATGTCGATTGTGGCCAGGTTCTTTCGCCCGCTGTATCCTGTCACGCAGACGATTCCCGGCCGGGGCGGGTCACCGGGTTTCCAGTTGTCCGGGCGGTACAGATGCGCGGCGATTTTGAGGCCGTCGCTGAAATAAGTGATGTCTTCGCGCATTTTAGTTTCCTTTTTAATGTATTAAATTACAATTGATTAGAGAATACCGGGTTTTTGACACACAGGGCTACTGCTGATAGGAGTAAGAAGGCATACAATACACGGTTTTTCTCGAATTTCCGAGAAACTGGCGTTCCTGGATAAGCCGCATGGGAAGTATGTCACGGAAAGTTTGGCGCCGCCGCTTGTAGAGGAGATACTGATTAAATCATGTCTCGTCAAAAAATCTTCCTCATTCTTGCCGTTCTGGTTCTTGTAGTAGGCGTAGCGATCACGAAGTTGCTGATCGAGAATCGACCAGAACCCGAGACAGTGACTCCCACCGCACCACGCAGATTCGTCAGGACCATGCTCTTGAAAAAACAGGACAAAACCTTTTGGGTCAAGGGGTTCGGAACCGTTCGGCCCAAAACGGAGCTTTCCATCGTGCCTGAAGTATCCGGGAAAGTGGTCATGCGATCATCTGGGTTCAGGACCGGCGGCTTCATCAAGAAAGGGGATGTGCTTTTCCGAATCGACCCTGCGGATTACAAACTCGCCATCGAGCGGCGAAAAGCGGAAATCGCGCAACTCAGAGCCGATATCGCTCGATTGAGGCAGGAGGAGAAGAATCACCAGGCCGATCTGGACATCACCGAACGCCATATGGAGTTAGTTGCTCAGGAAATGGAACGCAACGAAAGATTGCGAAGACAAGGCGTTATTTCTTCTGGTCAATACGATCAGTCTCAACAGAATTTTCTCAGGCAGGAGAGAACGGTTCAGTCTATCAGGAACATGCTGGCGCTGCTGCCCGTTCAGTTGAGACAGAAACGCGCGGCGTTGAGAGCGAACCAATCGGAACTCAAAAGAGCGACTCTGCAATTGTCTCGGACCAAAATCGTGGCTCCTTTTGATGCTCGGGTGCGAGAGACGAGTTTGGATGTAGGAGATTTCGCCAGTGCGGGTAAATCCGTGGGAAAAATTTATGATGTTTCAGCACTGGAAGTCCCTGTTTCATTGCCGGTTGAGGATGCGCGCTGGGCGTTTCGCCGTATTCGGGAAGTATCTTTTCCTCGTAGCCAAGAAGAGGTAAAGCCTTTTTTCCCCGCTGCCAGAGTATCCTGGAGTCAGTTCGGCAAAAAGTTTGAATGGACTGGGCGGGTGTCTCTCGTGGATTCCGGGCTGGATGAGTCCACGCGCGCGCTCACACTCGTAGTTGAAATTTCTGAACCCATGAAAAATTGGATATCTGGAGAGCACCCTCCCCTTTTTGTGGGGATGTTCGTTGAAGTGAAAATCGAAGGCATCACGATGCCAGGCGTTTTCGTCATTCCGCACACCGCATTGCGTGAACGGGATCACGTTTATTTGTTGGACGAAGGGAAATTAAGGATTCAAAAAGTGGAAGTGATTCGAAAAGCTCAGGATGGCGTCGTGATCAGAAATGGAGTGAGTGAAAACGCCCGTATCATTCTTTCCGCTGTCCCCGAGCCCGTCTCCGGCATGATACTCAACGAACAAAACGGGATTCCTGGCGGGGCATCCACGCAATGAAGCAAATTCTGGCTTGGTCTGCACGCCATACCGTTTTCGCCAACCTTTTGATGGTGATAATGATAATCATCGGCGTTTTCGCCGTTTTTCAAATTCGTAGCGAATTGATCCCTCAATTCGCCCTAGATCGGGTTAGCGTCAAAGTAACGTGGGAGGGCGCGAGTCCTATGGAGGTGGAAGAGGGAGTTTGCATCAAAATCGAAGAAGCCTTGACCGGTGTCGAGGGGGTAAAAAAAATCACTTCGGTTGCCTATGAAGGGCGATGTGAAATTGCAGCGGAACTGCATGCTTGGATCAAGAGTTCCCGGGATTTGATGGAAGATATCAGAAGCGAAATCGACCGCATCAAAACATTGCCCGAGGATATAGAAAGGCCCATCGTTTCGGAAGTGAAGCGGATACTTCAGGTAATTGACATCTCATTGTTTGGCAATGTTTCGGAAGAAGTCCTGAAACGAAAAGCCACGGAGATCAAAGATGAATTGCTGGAAATGCCCAACATTTCCAAAGTGGTTTTGAGCGGCTTGAGAGATTGGGAAATATCAATCCAAGTTTCAGAGGAGATGTTGCGCCGCTTTGGGCTCACTTTTGAGCGAGTTGGAAATATCATTCGCAAAAACGTGCTTGAACTCTCAGGTGGGGATATCCGCTCAGCGGAGCGAAGAATCAGAATCAGGACATTGGGGAAGCGTTACACGGGTCTGGAATTCGAGCGCCTGGAAATACTCACCCGACAAGACGGTACCATCTTGAGACTCGGTGATATTGCTCGAGTGGTCGATGCTTTTGAAGAAAGCGATAAAACGGGTCGGTTCGATGGGAAACCGGCTGCGCTCATCACGGTGTATAGAACCGATGAGGAAGATGCGCTTTCGATTTCTAAAGCAGCAGTTGGATACGTTAAGAAAAAGCGCGAGGAATTACCTGAAGGGTTGGATTTGGTCCATTGGGCGGATACATCGCGTTTGATACAGGACCGGCTCGATCTTTTAATGAGAAACGGGCGCGTCGGACTCGTTTTGGTTTTCTTCTCCATGTGGTTGTTTTTAAACATTCGTCTTTCATTTTGGGTGGCCATGGGAATTCCCGTCTCCCTGTTGACGGCGCTCGGTTTTTTGAATTTCACCGGCGGTACTCTCAATATGCTCTCGATGTTCGCCTTCATCATGGTTTTAGGGATACTGGTGGACGACGCCATTGTAGTGGCTGAAAATATCTATTCCCATATGGAAAGAGGGAAGAATCGCGTTCAGGCCGCTATCGACGGCTGTTATGAAGTTGTCCTGCCGGTTATCGCCACTGTCGTGACATCTATTGTGGCTTTCGCTCCCTTGCTTATGGTGGAAGGAACTGTCGGGAAATTCATGGCGGTGCTTCCGGCGGCTATCATCGCCGCGTTAATCGCTTCTCTTATCGAGTCATTATTTATTCTGCCGGCTCATTTGGGTCATTGGGTGAGGTCGCCCAGGTCGGGTGGAATATCAGCGCGCGTGAGGAAAGCCATCGATAGTGCAATCAACTGGCTTATCTATCGGTTTTATGCGCCGATTCTGAAATTTTGTCTCAACGCCAGATATCTGGTCATCTCTCTGGCTTTGGTGGTTTTTATGGTGACAGTAGGATTGGCCGTGGGTGGGCATGTGAGATTTTTGTTTTTCCCTAAGCTCGATTCCGATTGGGTGGAAGCCAGAATTCTGTTCCCTCCGGGAACCCCGATTCGGCAAACGCGAAACGCGGCGCAAAGGATTGAGCAGGCAGCCGTTGCCCTTGATGAGGTTTTTCGTTCGAAAACGGGTGAGCCGATCGTGAAACATATATTCACGACGCTGGGCGAGCAATTTGGCCAAAACCGTGAGCGTGTCGCGGGGGGCAGCCATATGGCGCATTTGATTGTGGAGTTGCTGCCCTCGGAGGCCAGAGGAATTAGTGGGGAGGAAATTACAAATCGCTGGCGCGAAAATACAGGAAAAATTCCGGATGTATTGAGCCTAACTTTCGGTTCCGGGAGAGCCGGCCCGCCTGGCGGTAAACCTATCGATGTGCAGTTCTATGGTGATGACATCGAGACATTGAGAAGTGTATCCACGGAATTCAAGCGGGAGTTAACAAAATATCCTGGTATATATGACATTCAAGATGACTTCAGGCCCGGAAAGCTTGAATTCAGAACATCATTGAAGCCACAGGCGCGGGTGCTTGGCGTGAGCCTCGATGACTTGGGGCGTCAGTTGCGCGCGCGCTTTTTCGGGCTGCAGGTCCTGCGTCTACAACGCGGCCGGGATGACGTGAAGGTCAAACTTCGCTATCCGCCCGAGGAGAGGCGCTCTATCGAAGACATCAGGAAAATGAGAGTCAGGACGTCCTCAGGGGCCGAAATCCCTTTCCATGAGGTGGCGGAAGTCGAGATGGTTCAAGGGCTTGATGAAATCAGGCGTGTGTCCAGAGCAAGGGCGATCAACGTAACAGCTGAAATCAACCAGGGCCGGGCCAATCCCACCGAGGTTCTGAACGACTTGAAGGCGAATTTCTTCCCGAAGTTCCTGAACCGCCAACACGGAGTAGGAGTTAGATTCGAAGGTCAGGCAAAAGAGACGCAGGAGTCATTCAACAGTCTGTTTCGCGCCTTTGCGCTAGCGATTGCCGTCATTTTTGCGATTTTGGCCACTCTGTTCAGAAGCTATTTCCAGCCCATAGTCGTCATGAGCGCGATTCCGTTTGGGATTGTTGGCGCCATTTGGGGGCATATCATCCTAGGGTACGATATCTCCATATTGAGTATGTTTGGCATCTTGGCGCTTACCGGGGTTGTGGTGAATGACTCTTTGGTGCTTTTGGATTTCGCAAATCGGAGTATCAAAGACGGAATGCCGATAGTAGATGCGCTACAGCAGGCCGGTATCGCAAGATGGAGAGCGATTGTTCTAACGACAATGACGACCGCCGCAGGATTGGGGCCGATGTTGTTCGAGAAAAGTTTTCAGGCGCAATTCTTGATTCCCATGGCGATTAGTCTGTGTTTCGGGCTGCTTTTCGCCACGGTGATAACGCTTGTTCTGGTTCCTGTAATCTCTTTAATTGGAAACGACTTCGGCCGGTTTTGGTGGCGTATATGGACGGGCAAATGGCTTACGAGAGAAGAAGTGGATGTACATTCTCCGCAGAAAGAAGGAGAAATCCACGCCTGATATTATGCTTCATAGTTTTATCGAATTGAACTACTTGCGGGAATGTATTTATTCAATTCCCCAAAAAGTTTGCTTTCATTATTGATTGTAATCTCGAATACGAATGAGTTTAGGAGAACAAGATTTTATGTCCTCAGAATTTGATGTGCGCTACGGTGAAGAGGTAGGAGACAAGATGGAAGCGGTCGTGATGACCGCACCTGAAAATTTGGAAATACAGTCCGTTCCCGTTCCGGAACCGGGCATCGGGGAAGTGCTCGTGAAAGTGGAATGCACCACGATTTGTGGTACAGACATAGAGATCATCAAAGGCGGTCACCTCCCCAACTGGCCGCCCCGGCTTCCGGCCATCCTGGGGCATGAATGGTCGGGCAGAATTGTGGCTATGGGCCCGATGACTGAGGGTTTCGGTCTCGGTATGGGTGATGCCGTGGCTGGGACGAGCCATGCTGGATGCGGCGCCTGTCGCATGTGCCTCATAGGCCGTTATAATCTCTGTTATAATTACGGGAATACAGTCACTGGTCATAGGCAGTACGGGCATATCACGCAAGGCTCGTATGCGGAGTATGTCGTCAACAACATACGTGCGTTGCACAAAATGCCCGAGGGAATGTCGCTTGAGTATGGGTCGGCCGTGGACCCTGCTGCTTGCGGGCTCTGGACGGCGAAGCGTGCTGGGATCAATCCTGGCGATACGGTCGTGATATTGGGTTCCGGACCCATCGGTGTTTTTGCATATGAATCCGTCAAGGCGATGGGCGCAGGACGCATAATCGTTGTGGGCGGTGGCAGGAGGCTCGAGATTCTAGAGGAACAAGGCGCCGAAGTTGTCAGTTACCGAGATGGCGGTGTGCCGGAACGGATAGAAGAGATGACCCGCGGGAAAAAAGCCAACGTCGTGCTGGAGACGGCTGGAACCACGGATAGCTTCAAATGGAGTGTGGACTGTGGCGGCAAAGGCGCGCGAGTCGCCATTACCGGCATACCGGACAACATTCCTGATATGGCATGGAAGCGCGTCGTGCTGGAGGAAATGGATATTTTTGGTGTTCGGGCGAATCCCAACTGTGGAGATGAAGTATTATCACTCATTCAAGCTGGCAGGATGAGTGTGGACCCATACATTACCCATCGGTTCCCCCTCAGAGAATACCAAGAAGCGCACGATACGTTTGTGGCTCGAAAAGATGGCGCTTTGTTGGTGAACCTGACTCCTGGAGCATAACGACAATGTCTCAAGGCGAGATGAAATATGGCGCGAAGTTGATTGCGGAGGCGAAGCTCGAAGCCGTTCCGAATCCATCAATGCAGCGCGATTACGTTGTAGATTTCACCATTCCCGAATTCACTTGTCTTTGCCCGCTCAGTAATTTTCCCGACTTCGCCACAATTCGTATCAAATACGTTCCTAGTGAAATGATAGTGGAGTTGAAATCCTTAAAACTCTACATCAATAATTACAGGGACCGGGAAATATTTCATGAACAGGTGGTCAGCACCATCCTTGACGACTTGGTTGAGGTTTGCGCGCCGAAATGGGTGTGGATTGAAGGGGATTTTAACGTTAGAGGAAATATCAAAACGAAAATTCGAGCCACGCATGGTGTGAGACCACCAGATATTCCGGAATAGACGAATCGCTGATCAAATTGTAACGTTGCTCGGTGCAAAACAACTAACTTATAGTACTTAACATTAAACCCGATGAATTAAGCCATATTTCTCAATGAGGTGGAAATGACAGACTATAAAGTCGCGGGCATGGGCCTTACACGAATCGATGCACCTGACAAAGTAGCTGGCAGTGCAAAATATGCGGCTGACGTTCCATCGAGCCGTTCACTCATCGGTCTAGTCTTGGGTAGTCCGCATCCGTATGCGAAAGTACTGAGCGTAGATGCGAACGCAGCGCGCAAGATACCTGGAGTCCGTGCGGTCGTGACGCGAGATGACGCCCCCCGCATTCGATTCGGCGCCAACATCAAAGATCAGAGTTGGTTTGCGCAGGATGGCTTTGTTCGATATGGCGGAGAACCTGTGGCTGCTGTGGCCGCCGAAGATATGGATGCCGCTCAAGCGGCCATTGAATCGATTCAGGTGGACTATGAAGTTTTAGAGCCAGTGGTAAACGGCTTGGACAGCCGGGCAGGCGAGGGTCTTGCCGTCCACGAAGATTGGCAAGATTTGGGACTTGGCCCGAATGCAGACAAAAACATTATCGCCCGATTTGAAAAAGAAATTGGAAATGTCGACGCCGGATACAAAGAGGCGGATCGCATTTTTGAGCACACATTTTCTACACCATTCGTACATGCCGGCTATATTGAGCCTCACGCTTGCGTTGCCGAGGCAGGTGCAGACGGAAAAGTCACAATCTGGACAACCACGCAGGATGCATGGTCCATCCGGGCGGATGTGGCTGAGGCGCTTGGCCTCCCGGCGACACACGTTCGTGTCATTCCTACTGAAATCGGCGGTGGGTTTGGCGCTAAGCTAAAGAGTACTTATGAGCACCTAGCCGCTCTTTTGGCTTTGAAAACTGACCAGTCCGTGCGCATGGAGATGACGCGCGAGGAAGATCATATCGGGGTGAATCCGAGACACCCGCATTTCATCACGATACGCACAGCGGTTAAGAATGATGGTACATTTGTCGCTCGGGAGCTTGATGTCACGATGGATCATGGCGCCTATGGCCGAGGTGCACCGTTTCAATGCAGTAGCAAGATGCTGATGGGTTCATGCTCGTATCGTATCCCCAACGTAAGAATCAGTGCTTGTACGGTATATACCAATGGCCCTGTTTGTGGTCCCGTGCGTGCTCCCAGCGGTCCCCAGTACCACTTTGCCACTGAAGTGCAGATGGACATCATCGCGCGCGAGATGGGGATTGACCCACTCGAGATAAGGAGAATAAATTCCCTTCGGCCCGGAGATGAGACGCTGGCTGGGAAGGAGCCGGCTCCATCCATGCGTAGTGTGCTTGACTCAACAGCCGTGGAAGGCATGTGGGGAAAGAAAATTGAGGCTAACGGAGAGCTTGAGGGAGATGGCTGGAAGCTCGGCCGCGGCATTGCTTGCGGATATTGGCCCGGGCCCGGGGAGGCGTCTAGTTGCACTGTCCGCCTGAATCAAGACGGCACCGTACAAGTGGTAGCGGGAACGGTGAATCTCACAGGCATGAGCACTTCCATATGCCAACTTGCCGCAGAGGAATTGGGCGTTGGTTTGGATGAAGTGCGGTACACGAACGGAGATACGGATTCGGTTCCCGAATCATCGGCGGCGTCGGGCAGTAAGGCGACGCGCGCGGTTGGAATGGCAACTTTGAGTGCCGCCCGTGATTTGCGGAACAAAATCTTGAATGTGGCGAGTATAAAACTCGAAGCCGCTGCGGATGATCTGGTTTTGGAAGATGGACAAGTCAAAGTGGCTTCAGCGCCCGACCGAGCTATGTCTCTTGCACAGGTGGCCAAGGCGGCGCCTGAAATTCAGGGATTTTTAATCGGACAAGGTGAAAGTGCAAAGCCTCCCCCATGTCCGATACATACCGGACAGGTGGCGGATGTAGCCGTGAATCCGGAGCTTGGTGAGGTCAGGGTTTTGCGCCTTACATGCGTGCAGGACGTGGGATTTGCCATAAACCCATTGTCCGTGGTGGGACAAATTGAAGGCGCCATGCTCCAGGGACTCGGATTGGCCCTCATGGAAGAGCAACCCAGGCGCCCGGATGGTAATTTGCACGGCGATACCTTCCATGAATATCTGATACCTACCAGCATGGATATGCCTGAATTGAATGCCGTTTTGTATGATAACCCGGCCGAGGGTACGCCCTATGGGATGCGAGGAGTGGGTGAACCGCCCATTGTGGCGACTGCGGCGGCGATTGTGAATGCCATTCAAGACGCTGTTGGTACACCAGTTTTCTCATTACCTGTTGGCCCGCATCATATTCGAGAGGCTCTGGCTACGAACAGCGTATAAATCACACCCGACACTTTTCAAGGAGAATCCAATGCCTGTAGACGAAGGAACAAGTTTGCCGGATAGTTTGGGCGTGACCGATGAGATGATGGCATGTCCTTTACCAAGGTTGCCTTTCGTCGATCCTGACAATGTTCCCGACGAACTCAAGGAAGAACTCGCTCCGCTCTACGATTGGTCGAAACGGATGTGGGGCACTGTCCCACGCTTTTTACAGCTTTTGGGAAATTCACCCCCTACTGTGGAAGGATGGATGTTGCTCGACCAGAAGCTCCGTACGAATCGATTGAAAACGGAGTCCGATTACATTCGACTCATGGAACTGGTCATAGTCAAAACGGCCATTTTGACAGAGTGCAACAACTGAATCGGGCACAATGTGGAGCTCGGTCGAGCTCTGGGTCTTACGCAGGATCAAATCAACATGTTGGAAGGCGATGATTGGAATGAAAGTGATTTGTTCGATGACAAGGAGAAAGCCGTTATCCGTTGGGCGGATGAAGTATCGAAGTTCAGGGCGAAGAACAATGACTTCGCATTCAATGAGATGAAAAAATATTTCTCCAATCGGCAGATCGTGGAACTCACTTTTATTTGTGGGATGTGGCATCTTTCGGGAAGACTGGCCGAGGCGCTCCACCTGGTTGTGGAACCACCGGGAGGGCGCATCGAATTTCAGGCAGAAGACATGGCGTAAACACAAGCTTCATCGTCAAATACATTTGTTGAGCGATCCTTGCGTTGTGTCGTTTTGGCTTGATGTACGCGTGCGCATACAATTCATCTCCAACATTTGCTCATCTGAAATTCATCTTTCCGGCTTCCATTTTCGTTTTTTCGACTAACTATTTCATCCGCCCATGATATGAAACATGTTTTGAACAATGCATTTTTATCGGTTGAAAAATAAGGATATATACATAAAAAAAGAATTGCTTTTTTTGAAGATTTTTGTATACTCACGCGCTTTGTGATGTCGCCTGTGAATAATCCGGGTAAATTCGAATTGAGCCGCCCAATGAATGAGGAAGAAATGCTCGAGTTCAATGAAAGTGTTGCTGTCTTGGATCAAGAGTTTTTCGCTGAGTCTGGCGATGTTTTGCCAACGGATGTGGACTATGATGTGTCTGATGACGGTGCAAGTAACGATTTCTCCTTCTTAAGTGACGGCGAAGGAGGCAATGCTCCTGCTGCTTATTAGCATCCAACAGGAGAAAATGATTCAGCGCCCGGTTGAGATTTCAGCCGGGCGTTTTTTATCCTGAAATATCTGTAATATGGAATTTACTTCATAACTATTGGAAGAAATTGTGATGGCGACAGACGAACTGACGATTCATCATGAAGACTTGCGTGGCCGCATTCTCTCAGCGGATTCGATGACCTATTTTGACGAAAGGGTTGAAGAACGGGACGTTCTCATTGGAGGCTCTTACGCCGCACGCATGACAATGGCGTGGGCAATGCGCCTGGGTGCGAGGGCAATCGTTGCCCATGCGGCAGGAGTAGGAAAAGATGACGCGGGTATAAGCGGTCTCCGGTTGGCCCAGGAATATAATGTGCCTGCATTGGCATGTGAGACAATGTCCGCAAGACTCGCCGTTGGAGTATCCGTTTATGAAGGCGAAGTCGGCCATGCGAATCAAGTGGCCCAAAGTCTCGGTGTTGAAATCGGTCAATCCATTGCTGAAGCTTCGAAAATTTTGCTCGATGCCGATGTGGGCCGGGAAGTGATTGTGGAGGAAAGCCTGGATGATAGAATTTATGAGCTAGAGCATTTGCCTGATGGTAACATACGCGCTTCATGGGGAATTCCCGTCCTGCGTTCTATCCAGGAACCAAGGCCTCAAGATGTTTTTATCCAAGCCTCGCATTGCGGACTCACTCTCGTACCGCATGTCATGAAGCTTAATTTAAAGGGTGTTATTGCCAATGATGCAGGACGGGGGAAAGATGACTCCGGCATCGCATCTTTCCCCTACCTGGCGCGGGAGGGGATTGCGGTGGCGGCGGTCGGCGCCATGAGTGCGCGAATTGGTGATGTGATGAGCACCTGGCAGGAAGGCGTTATTTCATGCATGAACGAAGTGGCGGAGAAGCGTGGGGTGCGAGAAGGCATGATGACGCGAGAGGCGGCTATCGCAATGCTCAATGCGTAGGATTTACCAGAAATTATCTGGTGGAGGTGAGGGGATTCGAACCCCTGACCTCGTGGGTGCGATCCACGCGCTCTCCCATCTGAGCTACACCCCCACAAAAGGAACTTGAAGGTAGGCGAAGGAGCTACGGGTGTCAAGTGAAATAGGGAGAGCCGATGAAGAACTCCCCCTAGGAGACTTCACCGGCTCTCGACCTGCCACAGAGTCCGCCCGTTTCCCCCGCAGCAGGGAGTTGCTTTTGACTAAAGTGGGAGCCAAGGACTCAACCCCTGAGGTATATTATCCTTGGCTCCCGATCCTGCTGCAGAGTCCGCCCGTTTCCCCCGCAGCAAGAAAATTCACTAAAACTCCATTTTGGTGAGAGTCGGGGGACAACCCTCCAAGGATTTTCCCCCGACTCTCGTCCCGTCGCAGAGTCCGCCCGTTTCCCCCACGACGGGTAAGCTATATCAAGAACATCCACTCGTCGCGCCACAAGTCATACATTTCAGGCACGTCCCGTTTCGCACTAAGGTGAATAAACCACAATCGCTGCAAGCTTCCCCCTCATACCCTTTGGCGCGGGCTTCCTCGATGCGTGAATCAATTGCGGAGCTTGCTTCCGTTATGGGTGTCATCGAAGTTTGGGTGGATTCTGTCTCATAATTCAGACTTATCCGGTCGCTGCGGGGTGCGCTTGCATCCGGTCCCGGGAATATGGTTTGAATCTCTTCTTCTTCCTCGGTATCGAATTCCGGAATCTCTTCCTGGGGGCGCCCGATGGTGTCGCTCCTCAAGTCCTCCGACACGACTTGCGCCAGGTCGTGGCGACCGAGATATGAAACCGCCAGTTCACGGAAGATGTAATCGATGATGGATGTGCTCATCTTGATGTGCGGGTTGCCCGAGACCATACCCCCCGGCTCGAATCGTGTGAATACGAAGGCATCCACGAATTCATCCAATGGGACGCCGTGCTGGAGTCCCAGCGAAATTGCGATGGCGAAACAATTCATGAGGCTTCTGAAGGCAGCGCCTTCTTTGTGCATATCTATGAAAATTTCGCCGATGGAGCCATCCTCGTACTCACCGGTTCTAAGATATACCTTGTGACCGCCGATGACGGCTTTTTGCGTGTATCCCCCGCGGCGGGTAGGCAACTTGCGCCTTCTGGACTGGTAAATAATCCGGCGCACAATCTGCTGGGCTACGTGCACGGGGGCACTATGTGTAGCTGGTTCTTCTTCGCCGATATCACTGAAGAGTTCTGCTTCGCTTTGTGCGGAAAGTGGTTGGCTTAGTTTCGAGCCATCGCGGTAAATCGCTATGGCTTTGGTCATCCGCTGCCACGATTCGTTGTAGATGTCTAAAATGTCTTGAATCGTGGATTCCGCGGGCATGTTGATGGTTTTGCTGATGGCGCCTGATATGAAAGGTTGCGCCGCCGCCATCATCCGGACATGCGCCATGGGACTGATGAAGCGCTTGCCTTCTCGTCCGCATTTGCTCGCGCAATCAAAAACGGCCAGATGCTCTTCTTTTAGGTGGGGCGCCCCCTCAAGCGTCATTTTCCCGCAAACGAAATCATTCGCTTCACTGATTTGTTCTGGAGTGAAACCAATGGCTTCGAGCAGATTCAGGTTCCAGTCGGCTATTTGCGCTTCGCTGAGCCCTAATTGCTCAATGCAGAAGTCATCACCGAGGGAATGTTTGTTGAAGGCGAACTGGATTTCAAACGCCCCTTCGAGAGCGGCTTCCACTTTTTCCAGAGCCTTGCTCGTAAACCCTTTCTCGTGCAAAGACTCTGGATTGATATGAGGAGCATTCGTGAGGGTTCCCCGCCCTCGGCAGTAGGCGACGATTTCGCGGATCTCTTCATCGTCATAGCCTAGATGCCGCAAGGCAGCGGGAACGGATTGGTTGATGATCTTGAAATAACCGCCTCCGGCCAGTTTTTTGAATTTCACCAAAGCAAAATCCGGCTCGATTCCCGTTGTGTCACAATCCATCACCAAACCAATTGTGCCTGTCGGCGCGATGACAGTGGCTTGTGCGTTCCGGTAGCCGTTTCGATAGCCGATGGCCAAAGCATCATCCCACGCCTCACGCGCCGCTTGGAGAAGATAATGGGGGCAGATTTCCGCAGCGATTCCTGCTGGCGCCTTCGAGAGCATTTCGTATTCCGCCTCGGGCACAGAGTAAGCTGCGCGGCGGTGGTTTCTCAGAACCCGCAACATGTGCTCTTGGTTGTCCTGATACCTTGAGAAAGCGCCCATTTCCCCTGCCATCTCGGCGCTGGTGGCATACGAGCAGCCGGTCATGATGGAGGTGAGAGCGCCGCACCATGCTTCCGCTTCAAGTGAGTCGTAAGGGATGCCAAGAACCATTAACAAGGTGCCCAGATTGGCGTACCCAAGTCCTAAAGTTCGATACTCGAATGAGCGTTTGGCTATTTCCGGACTGGGGAATTGCGCCATCAGTACTGAAATTTCGAGGACGACTGTCCATAGCCGAATAACATGACGATAGTCTTCTATCTGAAAGTGGTTTTTTTCAGTATCCAAGAATTTTATGAGATTCATCGACGCTAGATTGCATGCGGTATCATCCAAGAACATGTATTCTGAGCAGGGATTAGAGCCGTTGATGCGACCATCGGCGGTGCACGTGTGCCAGTCGTTGATGGTTGTGTCAAATTGAAGGCCAGGGTCTGCGCAACACCACGCTGCATATCCAATCTGATTCCAAAGTTCTTTCGAACTGACGGAGTCCGCGATTTCGCCGTCAGTGCGCCGTATCAGGTTCCAATCCGAGTTTTTCTCGGTAGCTTCCATAAAATCATCTGAAACGCGGATGGAATTGTTCGAGTTTTGTCCGGAAACCGAGATGTAGGCCTCGCCTTCCCAATTTGTATCGAGCTCTTCGAACTCGATTTCGGTGATGCCTTGACGTGCAAGTTGGAGGGTGCGATGGATATAATTATCCGGAACGCCGGCGAGTCTTGCGGCCCGAATTGCTTTGGTGAGTGATGGGTTTTTATCCGGCTGGTACAAGTTGCCATTCAAGCTCAGGTTCTTTCCTTCCAGGCAAGCCCCGAGAATGGCGTTCATGTGCCGGTTGCACATCTTGCTGCCCGAAACCAGGGCGGCCACTTTCTGTTCTTCGTGCACCTTCCAGTTGATGAATTCCTCGATGTCGGGGTGGTCGATGTCGAGTGTGACCATTTTCGCCGCGCGCCGAGTGGTGCCGCCCGACTTGATCGCGCCCGCTGCGCGATCCCCAATCTTGAGGAAACTCATGAGGCCGGAGCTTCTTCCACCTCCCGAGAGGGATTCCCCCTCCGCTCTCAAATTCGAGAAATTCGTGCCGGTGCCCGAGCCGTATTTGAAAATGCGCGCCTCGCGCGTCCATAAATCCATGATCCCGCCCTCGTTGACGAGATCATCTTTCACCGATTGGATGAAGCACGCATGCGGTTGAGGACGCTCATAGGCGTTGGTGGAGCGGAGTATTTCCCCGCTTTCGGGATCGCAATAAAAATGTCCCTGGGCGGGGCGCGTGATGCCGTAGGCCCAGTGCAGGCCCGTATTGAACCACTGTGGCGAGTTGGGGGCCGCCATCTGGCTCGCTAGTATGTATAAAAGCTCCTCATAGAACGCTTTGGCGTCTTTTTCCGCGTGAAAATAACCGTGTTTCCAGCCCCAATAGGTCCAGCATCCCGCCAGGCGATGGAAAACGTCCCGGGCGTCGCGCTCGCTTCCGAATCGCTCATCCTCGGGCAGGGACTCAAGTTTTTCCGTGTCCGGCTCCGAGCGCTGCAGCCATTCGGGCACCCCTTCTTCGGAAACTTTGTTTAAATGAGCGGGGACGCCGGCTTTTCGGAAGTATTTTTGCGCTAGAATGTCGACGGCCACCTGAGACCAGCTCTCAGGCGCCATGATGTCCTTCGCTTCGAAGACGACCGAGCCGTCCGGGTTGGCGATGCGCGAGGTGCGCGGCGTGAAACCGACCTCGCCGTACGCGTCATCTCCGGCCCGGGTGAATCGCCTCGTAAACTCCACGCCCATTCTCCTCCGCTGGGAACGCCCCGCTATGCCGGGGTCATATTTAGTATGTCGAAATCAAGCGGCAACACTAAATGTAGTATGCTTTGCCCCCGTCTGTCAATACCCTGAAAACGGATATACACAAAATATGTGCGATTACCCACACCTTATCCCCAAATATTGTGTTTTTCTGTGGATAACGGGCGCAAACAGGAAAACAAGGGCTGAAAACCGCTTCGCCGCCCCACGCAGCCTCGATTTCCGGAGCCTCGGCGCGCCTTGAATCGGGGGCGCAGGAGCGCGTGAACTCAGAGAGCGTGGCCGCCGGCCGGCGTGCTTTTGCCGCGCAGAACAAGCACCGGAAACGCCCGCAAACATGCCCCGGATGCGCCCGGAAGAGCGTCTGGAATTTACCGAAAAGCCCCGTGAATTTACCTATATTTATCGTATTTTTCGGAATTGTTCAGGGGTGATTGGCCTCGACTTCGCCGCCCCGGCCGCGTCCCGATGACTCCCTCTCCCGCATGGTCTGATACCTCGATAGGAGAGTCATCGAACGGGCCGACCTCCCGGCGGCGAGGCGCGGTTGCAAGAGCGAAGACAGCGCGTCGAGCAGGAGGATGGTACACCTTTCCGGAACGCGCACCTGCGCGGAAATGCGCGCTTCCCGGCGGCGGACCTCATCGGCGCGCGCGCCCTCATCACCCGGGCGCTCGATGAGCGGGCCGGAAGTTTCTGCGAACGCTTCGGTTTTCGCGCGTTCTCGGAGCGCGAGCCGCTCATGCTGCTGTTGAGGATATCGGACTTGAGAGATGTGCTGGAGGGGTAAGGTAGGCGTGGGGTATTTCAGGCGTTCAGTCGGAAAGCCCTTGTTTCTCGGAAATGCGGTCTCCGAAATCACTCCCCTTGAAAAGCATCGCCAACCAGAAAGTGGTTGCGGTTTTGATCGTCATTCCGGCGAAGAACCGCATCCGCCCCCGCTTCCTCACCCGACCTTGAAGCGCCAGCGCACGGCGAGAGCGCTCAGCAGCAGAAGGGCGAGGCTCAAGATCGATTGAAGTGTGGCCGTGATGATGATGGGCAGGGGCAAGAGGCTTGAGGCTGGGGTTTCCCCCACTAGCTGAAAAATCGATGAATGGCCGAATAAGCCGAACGGGCGGACGATTTGCTTGATGCTGAATTGAATTGCAAGCGATGGAATGCTGCCCGCATCCAGATTCGGCAGTCCTTTGAAGTTTGCTGCGTAGACGAGGGTGAACAGCAGGAATAAAAACACGAGCCACGCAAGCGGCAGGAAAATCCTCTGTCCGTAATCGGACATCGCCTCGTACATCCATGAAATGAACTTCATGAACTTTCTTTTTTCCGTATGACGCCTGCATTTCATCTCCAGGGCGTAAAACCTCAATTGCTCCTGTCGCGCCCTTTTTTCCTCCATGTCCAGTTTCAGGGTTCGATACGCCATCGCCGAACCGGCGGAGGTGGTGTCCATGAATTCGGCATCGGTGAAATTCGTGTTCTGGTGAAGACGGCAGTTATGAAAGCGGGGTGCCTTGTGAAAGGCGCAGCCCTTGAAACTCGTAGCTCGCTGAAATTCCCGGTTCTCGAAGTCCACTTCATCCAGAAATTTCGAGTCTTCAAAATCGACCATGCCCCCGAAGGCGGCCGCATCATCATCGTTACCGGTAGCCGTGAAATATGCGCGTCCCTTGAATTTTATATTTTGGAATCCGGCCTGGCTGTTGAATCGGGCATTTTGGAATATGGCCTCTTTGTTGAAACGGGCCTTTCCGAAGATTACATCCTCATCGAATCGGGCGTCCTGGAAGTCGGTGACTCCACCGAATCGGGTTTTCTGGAAGGTGGCGGACTTCTCGAACGCGGCGCCCTGGAAGTAAGTTCCGCCTGCGCCGGTGAATTTGGCGTTTTCGAAACGGGCGCTTGCGCCGAATCGGGCATCCTGGAAGCTGGCGGCTCCTTCGAAGAGGGCATTCCCGAAATCTGCATCCTCTCCGAATCGGGCATCGCGGAAGGTAGTCTTCACGCTGTGGAACCGGGCTCCTCGAAAGTCGGCCCTGAAGAGAAACCGGGCTTTGTAGAACCTGGTGGACTTCCCCCCGAATCGCGTATTCCGGAAGTCGACCCCCCCGTTGAATTCGGTGTGCGCAAAATCGACGTCGGGAAGTTCCATGCCTCGAAAATTCGCGCCGCTGGGGAAGATAACGCCGCTTAAATCCAGGTGTTCCTGATGCTCGGAAGCATTACGACAAAGGTTTTGGATGATTGCGTAGAAATTCTCTCTTTCATCATCTGTCCAGTTTTCTTTCTCGGCAGGGTTGCCGCTTTCATCTTTCAGCGGTGCATGAAAGGGACACAGCTTCTTGCCGTCCACCTCGATCAATTCGTCTTCATGGAACTCGTACAGAAACTGACAGCAGGCGGGCGTACGGCCGAACTCTTTGTCATGGGTATGCTCACACAGCATTCACCCACCCTCCCTGTACCTCGCAATCAGGATGGCTGATTTCACTCGTTGCGTAAAGTTTTTTCTTTTCTGGTGAAGATTCATTCCCTGAGCGGATCGGGGTGGGAACTGGCGCCTGCCCGGGTATCCTTCTCGGTCAGGTTTGATTTCTGGAGAATAAGGTCAAAACCATTCCCTCTTGAAAAGTATTGGCGACCAAAAGAGTTTGCGGTTTTTTGTCATTCCGGTGTCGGAACCGACTGGGGAGGGAGGGTTCGACGGAATCCAGGGATCTTTTTTTCGTTTTCTTGCGGCATTCCCAACCAGGCAGAGGGGAAATGAAACCCTTTTACATGCCCATTCTCATCGGTTCTGGATTCCGGCATGCGCTGGAATGACGGTGAAGAACCACCTCCGCCGTAGCGGACAGGCCCCTGAGCCTGTCCGAGGCCCCCGCGCCTGTCCTGCCGCGCCGCCCGGCGAAGGACGACCACGGATGGCGGGACAACCCCGAGGAGTGTCCCTACACGCCCCTCGCCGGGGGCCGTCGCCTTTACCCTCCTGTCAAGGGGGGTAGGGGGGGTGGTTTTGTAGCGGACAGGCCCCTGAGCCTGCCCGAGGCCTCCGTGCCTGTCCTGACGAAGGACAATCACAGAGGGCGGGACAACCCCGTGTAGGGTCAGGCATGTATGTGTGGGGCAATCCCGAGGAGGGGTTGTCACCTGCATAAAATGGGCGGATATTTCATGCCCGGTCGCGCAAATACACCTCGCGTCAGCTAGTCCCGTGTCGCTTCCCTCATCCTCACCCGATCCTGAAGCGCCGGCGCACCGCTCAGTCCTGCTCCAGGAGGACGGCCAGCTTTCCCAGCGCTTCGCCCACCACGCGCGGCGGAGCCTGGGATGCCAGGCGCGCCTTTCGCGCCCGCCAGTCGAGGCTCTTCACCTGATCGGCGAGCACCACGCCTGTTACGGGACCTCCGGCGGGGAGCGCCACCTCGAAGGGATAGCCCTTGGCTCTCGAAGTGACGGGGCAGAGGAGCGCCAGACTGCTTTTTTCGTTATAGCTTCGCGGGCTGACGACCAGCGCGGGGCGGCGGCCCGCCTGCTCATGCCCCGCCTGGGGGGTGAAGGAGAGCCAGACGACGTCGCCCCTGCCCGGAACGTAGTCCGCGCCGGAATCCACCGGTCCCGCTACCACGCCTCGATGCCCTGCGCCGGGCCTGCGTCCTGTTCGGCGTGGAGGTTGTCCGCGTTCATCTCGGCGAGCATGTCCGCCAGCCGGTAGCCTCTCTTTCGCATCACCACCCGGTCGCCGCGCGCGCTCATCTCGATGGCCGAACCCTCGCGCACGCCCCATTGCTCGGCGACGGGCTTCGGGATGCGGACGGCCAGGCTGTCGCCCCACTTTGCGATATGCGATTTCGCGCCCATGCGGTTCTCTTCCTCTTAAGAGTTATATCTATAATATATATCTTATTGAGGTGCTGTCGAGTGAGGATAATGCGAGTATGCTCTGTTGAGAGTCAGGAGTAATGTCGGCTTTGACAGAACGTATATACAAATGTTATACATAATGAGAGCGGAGCTGAACTTATGGCCAAGAGCCGAGGAGGATGACGAATGGCCCAGATGAATCTGAGGGTGAAGGATGAGCGGCTGGCGCTGATTGACAGGGCTGCGGAGATCCGGGGCGTAACACGCACCGAGTTCGTACTCAGGGCGAGCGAGGCGGCGGCGATAGATGCGTTGAACGAGCGTCCCGTCATCGCGCTTGACGATGAAGCGTACGATGCCTTTCTCGTAGCGCTCGATGCGCCCGCCGAATCGAACGTGCGCTTGAGAGAGCGCCTCGAGCGCAGGCCGCTTTGGGAGAGATAACCGGGCCGGAACCCTTAGTCGCGTATCACGACGTATCGCGCTTCGACTCAGGCGTAGAGAGCCTCGACGCCTGGCTCAAGAGCAAGGGTCGGCTAAACGAGGCGAAAGGCGGCGCGCGGACGTATGTCGTCTGCGAGGGTGAGCGCGTTATTGCTTTTTACAGCCTTGCGGCCGGTTCGGTGGAGAGGCGGCGGGTTTCTTCTCGCATCGGAAGAAGTATGCCCGAACCGATTCCGGTGATACTTCTGGGACAACTCGCGGTGGATTCGGAATACCAGGGCAGGGGCTTGGGCGGCGATCTGGTCGTGGACGCATGCCGGAAATCCCTGGCGGCGGCGGGCCTCATCGGCGCGCGCGCCCTCATCACCCAGGCGCTCGATGAGGAAGCCAGGAATTTCTACGAGCGCTTCGGCTTTCGTGCGTTCTCTCAGCGCGAGCCGCTCATGCTGTCGTTGAGGATATCGGAGTTGAGGGCCGTGCTTGGGGAATAGGGCGACCCCTACCAATGCGATGTTCTCATGCTCAAATAGGTTGCCCTGGCCCGTTTGAACCGGGGAACTGGATTCTTTTCAGAGTTACTGTGCTTATACACACGCAGATGGTTTGAGTGACGAAAAGTCGAATTTGTTGAAAGTCGCCTACGTCATACTCACTATCAAACATCTCATCCTTTTTATTCACAAAGAAAGGTTTTGCTTTCCCGCTACTACTCCCAGGTCTCCACGAGCCATGACATAGTACGTCTCTGTGTACTTTCGCTTCTCGCAAATCTTTTATTAACTTACGCAGATCAATTTGTTTGGATATCTCCGACTCTCTTTCTATCTCCTCATCCAACTCACTCTCATATAATCCAATTAGGCTACCGAGAGGTTCTTTTAATGCTTTTTTGAGTTTGATGAGCCAACGCTCATACATTTCATCCGTTATCTGTTTGTGCCCTCTTGTTGCAGACAATGCAAAAATTGCTTTTCCTAGGATTTCTTCGAGAAAACCAAAGGTAGCAACAGTCCTTCCGAGTTCTTCCCAAAACTCACGACTCATCCGGTGTGTTGGCCAATGTTCAGGTAGCTTCGTAAAATCAGCCATGTAAGACTTATTTTTCATTTAATCGAAATTCCTCCATATTTCCAGCCCGTGTGTGTGAGTTTCGGGGCGTGGTGATCCGTCCCGCATCAGTATATTTCCCTCACCCGATCTTGAAGCGCCAGCGTATGGCGAGAGCGCCCAAGCCCAAGGTGACGAAACTTAAGACCGATTGAAGAGTGGTCGTGAAACCGAGGCACAAGTGCCAAAGATTTGAGGGAGAGGCTTTTTCAATAAATCCAGAAAGGGACGGGGAGTTTTCCAATGCGCGAAACGGGCGGATGATTTGTTCCAGACTGAAACGGAAAGTTAAAACCACAATGTCAGTATTTTCAAATTTTGCTATCGGAGTTGCGAGGATAAAAATTGAATAAGCAATCATGAACAGCACGAATACCATGATGGCAGATGCGAATGGTGAAATAATGCTTTGTCCGTAGTCGGCTATAATTCCATACAACCAGGAGATGAATTTCAAGAGTTTCCTCTTTGTGGTGCGTTGTCTGCTTTCCATCTCCAGGGCGTAAAACGTCAACTGCTCTTCTCGCGCTCTTTTTGCCTCCATGTCCAGCTTCAGAGTTCGATATGCTTTTACAGCTTCATCTCCTTGTCTGTCCCAAAACCTGGCGTCCGTAAAGTCTGTATCCTGGTGAAGGCTGCAGCCATGGAAGCGGGGCGCTTTTTCAAAAGTGCAGTTCCAAAAACTTGTTTTTTGCTGAAATGTCCGATTCTCAAAGGTCACTTCAAAAATCGGTTCACCTAGAAATTCCGCTCCTGAAAAATCAACCGCGCATTGGAATGATTCTAGATCACCGTTGTTTCTTGAAGACTTAAAATCGGCCTTCCCTTTGAACTGAGCTTTTTTGAAATTAACTTCTCCAATACCACTGCTGAATACTGTATTGCGAAAATAAGTATCCCTTCCGAAAATAACCTCTTCGAAGTGAGCACTTTTTTTGAATTCGGCTTCAGAGAAGATAGCGTTCCATCTGAATTTCGTATTTTCGAAAGAAGCATTCCATTTGAATTCAGCATTTTTGAAATCGGCGTCTCCACCGATGAATTTCGCATTAGAGAAGAAAGTATCCCAGTTATTGAATTTAGTGGTATCGAAATTAGCCTTTCCTTTGAATTCTGCTTCACGGAAATCAGCACCCTCATTGAATTGAGCACCAGAAAAAACAGCATTTTTATTGAATTTGACCTTTTTGAAAAAAACGCAACCGTTACAGAATTTTGTATCCTGAAAGTCAGCTTTCTCAATGAAATTGGTTTTCTTGAAGCTTGTACGACGGCTATTGAATTGAGCATTTTGGAAGATGACAGATTCATGGAATTTTGCATCTTTGAAGTCGGTATCTCCACCATTAAATTGGGTTTTTTTGAAGTGAACTTTCTTGCTGAAGTTGGTGCCTCGGAAGTTAGTATTTTCACTTTGGAATTTGGTGGAGGAGAAGCTGGTAAAATCATTATCATTATCGCCACAGAAACGGGCATTCTCAAAGCTGGTGAGCTCGTGGCTAAAGTTGGCACGTTGAAAGTGAGCGCCTACTTTGAATTTTGCATCTTGGAAATCCGCATTCCCGCCGTTGATCTTGACTTGGGAGAAAGTAGCCCTACTACTGAACTCGGCATCTCGAAAGTCAACTTCTCCACCGTTGAACATAGCACCAGAGAAGTTTGTTTCCCCGCAGAATTTCACACTAGAGAAATGTGCGTTTCCGCCTGAGAATTGAGCATTTTGAAAGTCAGCGTTCCCTTCGAATCGGGCATGAGAAAAGTCAACTTCAGGAAATTGCACACCTTCAAATTTCGCATTGCCCGGAAAAACAACTCTACTTAAATCTAGTTTTTCCTGCTTCGCTAGTGCGTTTTCACGAAGTTCTGATATGCCCTTATAAAACCCCTTAATTTCATCTGGCGACCACTTACTTTTATAGGTAGGATTCCCGTTTTTATCTTCAAGCGGTGCATGAAATTGACACCAATGTTCACCGTCAATAATTACCGGTCTATAGTATTGATGCCCAAATTTATGCTCGAACTGGCATTCGAAATTACCGCTTTGACTATATGCACACGTCATCTAATTTCTCCTACTCCTTATTACGGCGAACCGCCCGAAGAATGACGCATCCCGCTACAATACGTAAAGCCCCTACCCAAGGCGCCCCCGCTTCTTCACCCCCAACCCCCACTCCGTTTGGCATCGGCGCGGAACCTTGGTCTAATGGGCGCGGTTTTTTTCGTTGAGCGCCTTACCCGAAGGAGGAAGCATGGCGGCGTATGACGTGGCGGTTATCGGAGGGGGACCTGCGGGCTATGTGGCGGGCGTGCGCGTGGCCCAGAGCGGGGGAAGCTGCGTGGTCATCGAGCGCGACGAACTGGGCGGCACCTGCCTGAACTGGGGCTGCATCCCCAGCAAGAGCCTCATCGCCGCCGCGGAAGTTTTGAGGAACATCAGGAACGCCGACGCCTACGGGATCGAGGTCACGGGCGAGGTGCGCGCCGACCTCGCCGCCATGGTCGAGCGCAAGGACAAGATAGTCGCAGGCCTGGTGAAGGGCATCGGCGGTCTCTTCAAGGCCCACGGGGTGGACCACATGGCGGGCGACGCCGAGATTCTGGAGATGGGCAAGATTTCCGTGCGCGGAAAAGAAGGGGAACACGAGATAGTCGAGGCCGACAAGATCATCATCTGCACCGGTTCCCGGCCCGCGCAGATTCCCGCCTTTCCCATCGACGGCTATAAGATCATTTCTTCCGAGCAGGCCGTGCACCTGAAATATCTGCCCGAGCGGTTGCTCATCGTCGGCGCGGGGGTCATCGGCTGTGAGTTCGCTTGTCTCTATAGAGAGCTTGGCGCCGAGGTCGTCATGGTGGAGTTGCTCGACCGGGTCCTGCCGCTGGGGGATGAGGATGTCTCGAAACTCATGGCGCGCGAATTAAGAAAACAGAAGATCAAGGTGCGCCTGAATGAGAAGTTAACGGGCGTCTCGCGTAAGGATGATGAGATGGTCGCGCAATTCGAGGGTTCGGACGAAGGAGAGCGCGCGGACCTCGTGCTCGTCTCCGTGGGCCGGACGATGAACACCGACGGGTTGGGTCTCGAGCGAATCGGCGTCGAACTCGGGCCGCACGGCGAGATCAAGGTGAACGAGATGATGGAGACGAACGTGGCGGGCGTCTACGCGGCGGGCGACGTGGTGGGCGAGCCCATGCTCGCGCACGTGGCCTCGGCGGAAGGGGTCGCCGCAGCGGAAAACGCCATGGGCGCGGAGATACGGATGGATTACCGCGCGATTCCGGCGGGCATCTTCACGCACCCCGAGATCGGCGTCGTCGGCATGGCCGAGCACGAGGCGGAGAAGGCGGGCCACGCGGTGCGCGTGGGCAAGTTCTCCGTTCGCGCTCTCGGCAAGGCGCAGGCCGAGCGCGCGCTGGAGGGGGAGGTGAAGGTCATCGCCGATGCGGGAGACGACGCCATTCTGGGCGTTCACATCGTGGGCGCCCACGCCGCCGACATCGTGCACGAGGCCGCCGTCGCCATGCAGCACCGCGTCACCGCCTCCGACCTGGCCGGCACCATCCACTCCCACCCCACGCTCTCGGAAGCCGTCATGGAGGCGGCATTGGACGTCCACGGCGAGGCCATCCACGCGCCACCGAAGAAACGCTCATGAGGGGGTTGTTGACCCTCCCCCGAATCGGAAGTGTTCACCGTCATTCCGGTGGCGGTCCCGACTGAAGAAGGGGGGCTGCGGAATCTTGTAGGGACAGGTCGCGACCTGTCCCTACGGGTAATAAAGTGACTCGGCGTATGCAGTTGACCGGGGAAAGAGGAGATAACATTCCTCCCTTGTAGAGCACTCAACAACCACTCCCCCCTTGAGGGGGTCGGGCTTCCCGAGGGGAAAGCCCGACAGAGGCCGAGTCCTTTGGACGAAGGTCGATGTGGTGGGGGGTGAATCGCGTTAATTGTGCATTCCGAATCATACCCCCCACCGACTCGCTTTCGGGCTTGCGCCCTCAGCTCTTCGTCGGTCTACCCGAGGAGGATAGACCGACCCTCAAGGGGGGAGTGAAATTTAGCGCGCTCCTTTTGTGGACTTTTTCAACAACCCCCATAGAGGCCCTCGAAACAGCTTGGCGCATTCCGTGTTGCCTAATACGGCACGTCGATGAGCATTCCCTCGCCCGAGCGCATGTCTTCTTCCAATAGCTCGCGCATCGCCCTGGTCACCGGGCCGGGCTTTCCGTCCCCGATGACCTGATCATCCCACTGCACGACGGGGGCGACGTATATCGAGCTTCCGATGAGCATCATCTCGGCGGACGCCTTGGCCTCGGCCACGGGAATGTCGTCCACCACTACGTCTTTGATGACGCCCTGCTCCACGAGGCGGCTTGCGAGTTCTAAAAGCCGCTTCACCGTGCAGCCCGAGAGGATGTTCTCGAACCTGGGATGCCGCAGCGCACCGTCATTCGTCACGAAGGCGCAGTTCATGTTCGAGCCCTCGCCCACGTTCCCCGCCTCGTCCACGAAGATGCCGTTGTCGAGACCGTGTTCCTTCGCCTCCATCTGCATGAGGGTGTTGGGCAGGTAGTTCGTGCTCTTGGTGACCGCGTAGAGCGGCGGCTTGATGGGGTAGGTGGTCGTCATCACGCGCATCCCCTCGGCGTAGTAGCGCTCGGGGTAGTCGAGGCCGCCGAAGATCATCACGAAAAAGGCGGGCTTGGCGTCGCCTGCGGGGATGAGCCCCAGGTTGCCGGTCCCCGAGGAAGCCCAGTAGCGGATCGAGCCCTCGCGGCGGCCCGAGAGCGCGCTCGTGCGGATGACGATCTCGCGCATCTCCTCGCGGCTCGGGAGTTCGAGCTTGGAAGCCTCCGCTGAGCGGATGAAGCGGTCCAGGTGGTTCTCCAGGTCATAGATCTTCCCCTCGATGATGGCCGCCGTGTCGAAGATGCCGTGGCCCCGGTGGACCATGTGGTCGTCGAAGGGGATGACCATCAGGTCGGGGTCCGTCACCACGCCGCCCAGGTGGCTCGAGTAAAACGCCGAATAATCGACCTCCTGCGCCGCGCGCAGGTTCTTGAGACTATCGAGAACGTCCTCTCTCGTGAGGGCGTTAATACTTTCCGCCATGGTCTTCTCCTTATGCCTTACAGCTTTACCCCGGAAATTCGGGAACCATTCTTTTGGATGAAACCTCATATCATTCGAATTTGTCCGCATGATGCCGTGCGGGTGATTTTCGGGCAAGGGCCTGCTACATTATCGCCCGGTTGGTTCGGGCAGATAGGGTGTGCTGGAGGCATGGTCGATGCAGGACGATCTATATTTGAACGACGAGCAGAAGATGGTGCGTCAGATGACGCGGGATTTCTGCGAGCGCGAGATCGCTCCCCGGGCGTCGGAGATAGACGAGGGCCGCTTCCCGGCGGAGATAGTCAAGAGCATGGGCGAACTCGGGCTGATGGGCCTCACCGTGCCGGATTCCTACGGCGGAGGGGGCGCGGACCCCGTCTCGATGGCGCTGGCGACCGAAGAAGTCGCGGCCGCGTGTCCATCGACGAGCGCGATTTTCGCCGCGCACAACTCGCTGGTCTGCGAGCCTGTCCATCGCTTCGGCAGCGAGGTGCAAAAAGAGAAGTACCTGCGCGGCCTGGCGAGCGGCGCGTGCATCGGCGCATTCGCCCTGACGGAGCCGGGCGCGGGTTCGGACGCCGCCTCGCTCACCACCAGCGCGGTGCGCGAAGGGGACGCCTACCGCATCAACGGCGTCAAGCGCTTCATCACCAGCGGCAAGCAGTCGGGCCTGTGCCTTCTCTTCGCGGTGACCGATCGCGCCATGCGCCACAAGGGCTTGAGCGCCTTCCTGGTTCCGCGCGAATCCCGAGGCTTCGAGGTCGTGCGCAGCGAGGACAAGATGGGGATGCACGGGTGTTCGATATCAGAGCTTCGCTTCGACGCCGTGGAACTGCCCGAGGCGAACCGCATGGGGGAGGAGGGGCAGGGCTTCGAACTCGCGATGCGGATCCTGGATTCGGGGCGCATCATCGTCGCCGCCCAGGGATTGGGCTTCGCGCGGGCGTGTCTCGACGCCTCGGTGGCCTATGCGCGCGAGCGCGAGACGTTCGGCGTCCCGATCAAGGATCACCAGCCTGTTGCATGGAAACTCGCCGACATGGCCACGCGCGTCCACGGCGCGCGGCTCTTGACCCTCAAGGCCGCGCGGCTCAAGGCGGCGGGCGAGCCTTATTCCGCCGAAGCCTCCATCGCCAAGGTGTTCGCCACCGACGCCGCCCAGCGTAACGCGGAGGAGGGCGTTCAACTCCACGGGGGCAACGGCTACATGCGCGAGTATCCCGTGGAGCGCTTCTACCGGGCTTCGAAGGTGACGCAGATCTACGAGGGGACGAACGAGATCCTCCGCCAGGTCATCGCCAAGCACCTGCTCAACTGAAAAAAAACCGCCCGCCGCCCATAATCGAGTAACATTCAAGTAAGAAACTGTTTTGTCGCTCACGTATGAACGACAAAGCGGTTTGTCGCTCACTTTTGGGCTAAAGTGAGTGACAAGAGCATCGTCGATTTCATTTTCAAGAGAGAAATTGTAACATCAAGGGCTGGTTCCGGGGTGACTGAGTGCTTTTTTTGGCGTTGACAGTCATCATCATTCACCAATGGATAAAGAGTTTTGGAGAGGACTGATGCCTCCGGTTCATTACCACGAAGGGCGTTTTCCCCCGGAGAAAAGCCTCGATTGGGGAGCGCTGGCACCGTTACTCGGCCCGGCGGCTGCGGCTCTGGCGCGCTACGACGAGATACTCAACGTCGTTCGTAACCCCGAATTATTGCTTGCGCCCTTGACTACCCAGGAGGCGGTGCTCTCCTCGCGCATCGAGGGCACCCAGGCCACCATGGGTGAGGTATTGGAGTTCGAAGCGGGGCAAGAAGCGGACTCTCCCGACCGCCGTGACGACATTGAAGAAGTACGCAACTACCGCACCTCGATGAGAGAGGCGGAGGAGATGCTCACCACACTCCCGCTGTCCTTAAGAGTCGTCCGCGAGGCACATCGCGTATTGCTTTCCGGGGTGCGCGGGAGGAACAAATCTCCTGGTGAGTATCGGCGCATCCCGAATTGGATCGGGCCGCCGGGGTGTTCCATCGATACCGCCAAGTTCGTGCCCATCGGGGCGGAGAAGCTCGACGAGGCCATGAGCGCGTGGGAGCGCTATATCCACCAGGAAACGCCCGATCTGCTGGTGCAGGCGGCCGTCCTGCACGCTGAGTTCGAAGCCCTGCACCCTTTCCTGGACGGTAACGGTCGCCTGGGCCGGATGCTGGTTCCTTTGTTTCTATGGCAGCGCGGTCTCATCAGCCGTCCCATGTTCTACATCAGCGCCTATTTCGAGGCGCATCGCGATGCGTATTACGATGGGTTGCTCGCCGTCTCGCGCGACGACGATTGGACGGGTTGGTGCAAGTTTTTTCTCGAAGGAGTGCGAGTGCAGGCGGAGGACAATCTCGCCAAAGCCCGGGCCATTCTCGAGCTTTACGAGGACATGAAAATACGTGTAACGGAATTGACCCGCTCCCACTACGCCGTCCACGCCCTGGACTGGATTTTCGAGCGTCCGATTTTCCGCAGCATTCATTTTGTGAACACGGCGGACATCCCTGAGCCGACGGCGCGCAGGGTGTTGCGAGTGCTTCGGGAAAATGAAATCCTGAATGTTGTCAGAACCGGGAAAGGCCGCCGCTCGACGATTCTGTCGTTTCCTGACTTGCTAAACATTGCGGAGGAAAGAAAGCTGTTTTAATGATCACGTATGAACGACAAAGCCGTTTGTCGCTCATTTATGGACGAAAATGATTGACAAAAACCTTTGCTGTGCATTTATTAACGACATACGCATCTCCGCCCAGTCATGGAGATGAATAAGCCGATGTCAGCCTCACGTTTTCGTTCGAAAGGTTTCTGGAAGAAGCGGACGCCTCACGCGCGCTTGCGCCGCCATGTGGCGCTCGCCATCGTCCTCGCATTCCTCGTCAGCGGCTGCGTCACGCCAACGCCGAGGCGGCAGGGGAACATCTGCTCGATTTTCGATCAGCAGCCCGACTGGTACGACTACGCCCGCGCGTCCGAGAAGAGTTGGGGCACGCCGGTGCACGTGCTCATGGCGTTCGTGAAGAAAGAATCGAGCTTCCAGAGCCACGCGAGGCCGCCCATGCGGTGGTTCCTGTTCATCCCGCTCGGCCGCCCCTCCACGGCGCTTGGCTATGCGCAGCCCCTGAACCAGACCTGGGGGGACTACAAGGCGGAGCGCGGCAGCTGGCTGAGCAGCCGCACGCGCATGAAGGATGCGCTCGACTTCGTCGGCTGGTACAACGCCAAGTCACGGCGCGAACTGGGCATTTCCCTGAACGACGCGCACAGGCTCTACCTCGCCTATCACGAGGGAAGGGGCGGGTACCGGCGCGGCACGTGGAAGAAAAAGCCGAAAATCCGCCGCGCCGCGCGTCGAGTGGCCGAGACCGCCCGGCTCTACAAGGCCCAGCTCGCGCGCTGCGAATCGAGGTTCCGGTGCGATTCGTGGTATCAGGTCTGGCCCTTTTGCCGCTGAGGTTTTCTGAATGATTCCGTACCGTATTCTTAAATGCCCTGCGATTGTCCTCTGCGTTCTGACCGCCTTTCTCATCCTTACTCCCGGCGTTCTCCTGGCGCAGGAGATCGTGCTCGGCCGCTTCTCGGCTGGCGACCTCTCCGGCTGGGAGCCCAAGAGTTTCGAAGGCGAGACCAGGTATCGACTCGTCAAGTTGCGAGGCGGCGAAACCGTCCTCGAAGCGGTGAGCAACGCGGCTGCGTCCGGCCTTGTGCTCAAGCGCAAGATCGACCTCACGAAAACGCCGATTCTCATCTGGCGCTGGCGGATCGAGCGCCCCGTCGACCCGCCGGATGAGTTGTCCAAAGAAGGAGACGACTTCGCCGCCCGCGTCTATTTCCTAGCGCCCGGCGCCGGCTGGCTCTCTTTTCCGGATTCGGTCGTCTACGTCTGGGCCAGCGGGCAGCCTGTAGGCTCCGCCTGGCCGAACCCCTACACCAAGAAGGCCCACATGGTCGCCGTCGATTCAGGCGCGGGCCTCGCCGGGCAGTGGCGCACCCATCGCCGGAACATGCGCGAGGATTTCAGGCGCTACTTCGGCCGCGACATCACCGGTATCACCCACATCGCCATAATGACCGACACCGACAACAGCAAGCTCTCGGCCCGCGGCTGGTACGGCGACATCCGCGTCGCCCCCGCCGGACCCGAAGACAAGACACGCTGACGGACGAATTTTTTCCGGCTCGCCGACACCGCGCAAGGACTCTCTCGCGATTGCGCCGGAGCGCATGGAAACTCGTGGCGAGATTCTGGCGGTGGGATTTCATTGACAGACGTTTGGATTCTGAATGCGCTCCCATGTTCATGGGAGCTACCCGCTATTCGCCGGGCTGCTCCTTGTTTTTTTCGATGGCGGCCATCGCCAGTGCGCGGTCTTCGGGGTCTTCCACCCGGCCCGCAGTATCGAGAGCGGTGTCGATTTGCCCCTCTTGCGCCTGCGCCAAGGCGATATCCCGGTAAGCCCAGGAGCGATATGGAGCTTTACCGATGCCGCTTGCGGAGTTGAGAGCGGCGGGGAAATCTCCCGCGTTCGCCTGGACCGTCGCGATTTCCTGCAAGGCCCAGGAGCGCCAGGCAGGGTCGCCGATTTCACGGGCGTTCTGAACGGCGGCGGTGAAATCCCCCGCCTCGGCCATGCCCATGACGCTTCGCCACGCATTTTCGGAAAGGCTTTTCTCGTCGCGGATCTCCTCGATCGCCTCCAGGGCGGCGTTCAGCGTGTGGGAGGCGATGGCGGCGGCGGGACCACTCTGGATGGCGGAGAAGTGCTTGAGCGCCTGCATTTGATCGTCGGGGTCGTCGATGCGGCGTATCGTCTCGATGGCTTCGCTGATTTGTCCCGCCCTCGTCTGCGCAATGGCGATTTCACGCAAGGCGGAGGCGTAAAAAAGAGCGCTGCCGATGCCTCGCGCGGTCTCGATAGCGGCGTCGATATCCCCCGCCTGCGCCTGTGAGCCGGCGAGCTCGCTCAGATGAATGGAGCGGTTGGTGATTTCGCTCAGGAATCGCGAGATTTCGGCCCCGGGCGTGAGCTCCCGGCCGTCGAGCGTCTCCTCCCGGATTTCCGCGCTTTCCGGCAAGAATGAAGCTGGAGCCTGCTCCTCGGCTTCGCTCGAATTCCCCATAAATCGCATCAAACTCCGGAAAATGTTTCTCATCTGGGTCCTCGTCTATCCGTATGAGAGATTTCATATTGAACGCGATGTTTTTCCACAGGATTGATATCGTTAGCCTTGTTCAAAGCAGTCATTATCATCTCGTTTGTTTTGATTTGCAAAAGAAAAAAGCACTCAAGAAGCCGGGATTACGGATTAACGCTATAATTATTATGTATATGATACCAAATTTTATCCGAATTATACGAATAGATGCTGATGACGAACAGGCAGGGTCGGTGAGAATGCGCGCTTGTCTTTGCTCCTCGATCACCTCGGCGAAGCGCTCGGCGATGTCGGCGGCGCGGCTTGGCGCGCTATTTGCTGGGTTGTTCCTTGTGTTTTTCGATGGCGGCCATCGCCTGCTCGCGGTCTTCGGGGTCTTCCACGCGGCGCGCGGTGTCGAGAGCGGCCTCGATTTGCCCCTCTTGCGCCTGCGCGACGGCGATATCCCGGTAAGCCCAGGAGCGGTACAGCGCCTTGCTGATGCCGCTTGCGGAGTTGAGAGCGGCGGGGAAATCTCCCGCCTGCGCCTGGCCCGTCGCGATTTCCTGCAAGGCCCAGGAGCGCCAGGCAGGGTCGCCGATTTCGCGGGCGCACTGAACGGCGGCGGTGAAATCCCCCGCCTCGGCCAGGTCCATGACGCTTCGCCACGCATTTTCGGAAAGGCTTTTCTCGTCGCGGATCTCCTCGACCGCCTCCAGGGCGGCGTTGATCGCTTGGGAGGCGATGGCAGAGCCGGGACCACTCTGGATGGCGGAGAAGTGCTTGAGCGCCTGCATCTGATCGTCGGGATCGTCGATTCGGCGTATCGTCTCGATGGCTTCGCTGATTTGTCCCGCCCTCGCCTGAGCAATGGCGATTTCCCGCAAGGCGGAGGCGTAAAAAAGAGCGCTTCCGATGCCTCGCGCGGTCTCAATGGCGGCGTCGATATCCCCCGCCTGCGCCTGTGAATGGGCGAGCTCGCTCAGATGAATGGAGCGGTTGGTGATTTCGCTCAGGAATCGCGTGGTTTCGGCCACGGGCGTGAGCTCCCGACCGTCGAGCGTCTCCTCCCGGATTTCCGCGCTTTCCGGCAAGAATGAAGCCGGAGGCTTCTCCTCGGCTTCAGGAGAAACCCCCATGAATCTCATCAAACTCCGGAGTATGTTTCTCATCCGGGTCCTCAATTATCCCTTACGGGATTATTCACCTTGATTCAAAGTGATCGTCCAAACAAGGTTGCTATGATTGTGTCGCATTATGAAAATATTATCTTCGCATTCGCTACATTTTGCAAAAAAAAGCACTCGAACAACTGGAATTATTGATTGTTGCCACGAAAATGTCGGGGAATGTAAAAAATGAAAGGAAAAACAGGTCCGATGCCTCGTTCGGCAGGACGGGAAACTTGCGCGGCTCCTACTCCTCTATCGCCTCGGCGACGAGTTCGGCGATGTCGGCGGCGCGGATGTTCTTTTCCGGGTCGAGCGTCTTGAGAGCGTCATCGAACATCTGCATGCAGAAAGGACACGAGACGGCGGCGGTTTCGGCCCCGCATGCCTTCACGTCCTCGAGCCGCTCGTGGTTGATGCGCTTTTTGGGGTCATCGTCCATCCAGGCGTAGCCGCCGCCCGCGCCGCAGCAAAGCGAGCGCGAGCGGTTGCGCGCGAGCTCGGTGAAGCCGCCGTCGGATATCTGGTGCAGCACATCGCGCGGGGCGTCGTACACGCCGTTGTGGCGGCCCAGGTAGCAGGGGTCGTGGTAGGTGATGGAGCCGAGCGATTTCTTGAGCTTGAGTTTTCCTGATTTGATGAGTTCCGCGATGAGCTGCGTGTGGTGCACCACCTCGTAGTTTCCCCCGAAGTCGGGGTATTCGTTCTTGTACGTGTTGAAGCAATGCGGGCAGGTGGTGATGATTTTCTTCACCTCATAGCCGTTCAGCGTTTCGATGTTCTGCTTTGCGCACATCTGGAAGGTGAATTCGCCCCCGGCCCGACGGGCGGGGTCGCCTGTGCAGACCTCCTCCGCGCCCAGGATGGCGAAGTCCACGCCCGCGGCTGAGAGTATCTTCACCATCGCCCGCGACACCTCGATGTTGCGGTCGATCATCGAACCCGTACAGCCCACCCAGTAGAGATATTCCGCCTTCTCTCCGCTTGCGAGGACTTTCACGTCGAGCCCCTCGTACCATTCCTCGCGGTTGTGCTGCGCGCCCACCCAGGGGTGTTGCCGCTCGTCCATCGACTTCAGGAACTGGCGCGCGTCCTCGCTCGTCTTTGATTCCATCATCACCAGGTAGCGCCGCATGTCCACCATCTTGGGGATGTGCTCGATGAATACCGGGCACTCCTGCTGGCAGGCCCCGCAGGTGCGGCAGCCCCAGAGTTCTTCTTCCAGGACGGCGGGTTCGTCCCCGGGCTCGCCGAACAGGGGCGTCCTCTCGCCGGCTTCACCGTTTTCCGCGAGCGCCGCCGGGCCCGTCTCGCTCAGGTGCGTCTTCATGTCCTGGATCAGCTTTTTGGGGCTGAGCGGCACCCCGCTCATGTAGGCGGGGCAGACGTCCTGGCAGCGGCCGCAGTTCGTACACGCGTCCAGATCGAGCAGGTTCTTCCAGGTGTACCCCTCGATCTTCTCCACCCCCAGGGTTTCGATGGCCTCGGGGTCCGCTTCCATCGTCGCCTCGATGTCGATGAAGCTCAGCTTGCCGCTCGACTCCAGATTTCTGCAGAACATGTTCAACAGGCCGTACCAGATGTGGTTGAACTTCCCGAAGCCCATGTAGCCGAGCAGGACGAACGCGGTAATGGCGTGGAACCACCAGTTGATGCGGTGGAGGAACCGGAGTGTCTCGAGGCTCAGCCCCTGGAGAGTCAGGGCGACCGCGTAGCCGCCCGGCGACCACGGGGCCAGGGCCGGGTTGTGTCTGAGTTCGGTTGCCGCGATGCGCAGCCCTTCCACGACGAAGCCCTGCACGAAAACGAGCAGGAGCAGCCAAAGCGCGAGGTAGTCGTCGAGCACGGAATTCATGCGCTCGGGCTTCATCACCAGGCGCCGCCATAGGGCCATTAGTATTCCGACGATCCCCAACAGCCCGAAGCCGTCGCTGAGCAGCGAGTAGCCCAGGTAGAGGTTTCCCTTGAGATAGTGGATTCCCGTCCATTCCTGAACGGCGATCATCGAAGTGGCGATGAGTTCGACGAAAAAGCCGTAGAAGATGAACAGGTGCATGAGGCCGGGGTAAGTGTCCCGCAGCATCCGTCGGTGGAGCACCAGCTCATCCACAACCCCCCAGAGGCGTTTCACCGGTTTGTCGGTTCTCATTTCGCCGCCACCCAGGCGCCACAACCTCACGCGCTGGTAGATACCGTATGACATCACGCCGATCGCCATCGCGGCGAAGAGGTAGATCAACGGGCCGAAGACGATGTTCCAGTAAATTTCCCGCGTGGGTGTCATGTGAGAATCCTGTGGGGCGATTCGGTGCGTTGTCTTTCATTTCTGATGTACCGAGGTTACGAAAACTCAGCCGAAAAGTCGACACTCTTCCGGGTTCATTTGTAACGCGGCTTTCTTTGCTGGATAATCAGAGCTTCAACTCTCAGGAGTGCACCAAAGCGCGGAGGCGGCCGATGAGCGAGAGAAAGATACGGGTGCTGGTGGGCAAGCCCGGCCTCGACGGACATGACAGGGGAGCCAAGGTGGTCGCGCGCGCGCTCAGGGACGCCGGCATGGAGGTGATTTACTCTGGCATCCGCCAGACGCCCGAGCAAATCGCCTCGACCGCCATGCAGGAAGACGTCGACTGCGTGGGCCTCTCGATACTTTCGGGCGCGCACAACCACCTGTTTCCCAGAATCCGTGAATTGCTCGATGCGCACGGCATGGACGACGTTCTTCTCTTCGGGGGCGGCATCGTGCCGGATGATGACATTCCCTTTCTCAAGGAAAAGGGGGTGGATGAGATTTTCACCCCGGGCGCGACGATGGAGGACATCGTCTCCTATGTGCGTGAAACGGTAGCCGAGCGCAGGGAGAGCGCCTGAGGACACGGCTTCGTTGCGGCGCGAAGGCTCAGTTCGTATACTGCGCGCTCCTGAGCGGGACGGGGCGCTTTTTTCTGGATGGACATTTCTTGGAGCGGCTGGATGAAGAATTCATGGCTCATGTTGCTGGCGGCCTGCTTGCTGCTCGTATCCGCCTGCCAGCAAAAGCCCATCGAAAGGGCGGCGCGCGGTTCTCTTGCTCCTGCGGAAGAGAACGTGGTCGTCACGTCTTACTGTCAAAGCTGCCATCTCCACGCGAGTTTCGAGGAAGCCCCGCACGTCGAGAAGCAACAGCTTCGCTATGACGAGAAAAGCCCGCTGCGCACCGCCAGCCAGTGCCTCGCATGTCACGTCGTTCGTCCCGAGACGTTTTTCAAAAAAGAGCTGCGCAGCACCAGGTTTCCGCACGGTGTATTGGTTGACATCGCCAAGATACCGAAGCCGAAACCCACGCCTCGCCTGAAAAGAGAAAAAGGCGAGGAACCTGCGCCCAGGCAAGAAACTCCACCTCCTGCCGTGAAAAAAGAGAAGAAGCAAAAAAAGCGCTGGTATTTCCTCTATCTCTTCTGAGTCGGGTCGAGCAGGTCTCTCAGCCCGTCGCCCAGGATGTTCAGGCCCATGACGGTGAGGGCGATGGCGATTCCCGGATAAATCGTCAGGTGCGGGGCGACGAGCAGGAAATCGCGCCCCTCGGCCAGCATCGCTCCCCAGCTCGGCTCGGGCGGCTGTATCCCCAGTCCCAGGAAGGAGAGACCCGATTCGGCGAGAATCGCCCCCGCCATTCCGATGCTCGCCTCCACGATGACCGGCGAGATGATGTTCGCGAACAGGTGGAGGGTGAGGATTCTTCCGGGCGTGGCGCCCGCGGCCAGGGCGGCGGTCACGAATTCGCGCTCGCGCAGCGCCAGCACCTGTGCGCGGACGAGTCGCGCGTAGCCCACCCATCCGAACACGGAGAGCGATATGACGATGTTCCACAGACTCGGCGCGAGCACGGACATGAGGGCGATGGCGAGCAGAATGCCGGGAAAGGCCAGGAACACGTCGGTGACGCGCATGATCGCCTCGTCCCACACCCCTCCGAGATAACCCGCGATACCTCCGATGACGAGGCCCAGCAGCACGGAAACCGAAACGGCGGCGAAGCCCACCGTGAGCGAAGTTCTCCCGCCGTGCAATACGCGGCTCAGTATGTCGCGGCCCAGTTTGTCCCGCCCGAAAGGGTGCGCCGTCTCGGGAGCCGTCAGTCCTTGCGCCAGCTCCATCTCATAGGGGTTTTGGGGCGAGAGGAGAGGGGCGGCCAGGGTGGCGACCAGCAAAAGGGCGATAATGCCCCCGCCCAGATAGATGGAAAGGCCGCGCCTCATGTGAGTCTCACGCGCGGGTCGAGCCAGGCGTAGGCGATGTCGGCCAGGAAGTTCGCGCTCACGTAGATGGCGGCGATGAACAGCACGCAGCCCTGTACGAGGGGGTAGTCGCGAGACGCGATGGCCTGGATCACCAGCCGCCCCACGCCGGGCCAGGCGAAGACGGTCTCGGTGATGATGGCGCCTGAGAGCAGAGCGCCGAGCTGGAGGCTCAGGATCGTGATGAGCGGCAGGCAAGCGTTCTTGAGCGCGTGGAGCCAGAGCACCCGCCTCTCCGAAATGCCCTTTGAGCGCGCCGTGCTGATGTAGTCTTGCGGCAGCACTTCCAGCAGGCTCGAGCGCGCCATGCGCATCAATATCGGAGAGAGCGCGGCGCCGAGCGTCACGGCGGGGAGGATGAGGCTGAAAGCCCCCTCCCGGCCCGAGACGGGTAACCAGCCCAGCCCGATGGAGAAGACGATGATGAGCAGCGGCCCGAGCCAGAAAACGGGCATGCTCGCGCCCGCCACGGCGAGAAAACCGGCCCCCAGGTCGAGCAACGTGCCCTGCCTTCGAGCCGCCGCGATCCCCAGCGGAAGCGAAATGAGAAGTGCGACGGCCATCGAGGCGAGCGTGAGTTCCGCAGAAGCATAGGTGCGCTCGAAGATGATGGCCGAGACCGCTCTTTTCTGGTGAAGCGAATTCCCTAAGTCTCCGCGCAGCAGCCCACCCATGTAATCGGCGTATTGAACGCCGATCGGCCTGTCCAGCCCCAGCGTCTTTCGCAGTTGTTCGCGCTGGGCGGGGCGGGCGGTTTCGCCCAGCATCAGGTCCACCGGGTCGCCTGGCAACACCTGGGTGACGATGAATACGAGCGTCGTCACCCCCCACAGGACGGGGATGAGGAGCAGAATGCGTCTGAAGAGGAATTTTCTCATTTATCGTCCCGCCGCCGGGGAGAGGGTGGCTCTCGCCAGCGAGATGAAATCCGCGTCCGGGTACACCCGATAGCCGGATATGCGCCTGTCGAAGACGGCCACGTTCATGCTGTGCCAAAGATTGATGTAGGGAAGCTCACGGCCCAGGATGCGCTGTGCCTCGCCGTAGGCGCGGGCGCGAATATTGGTATCGGCGGATTGCTGGGCCTCTTCCAGGAGCGCGTCCACGCGCGCGTTCCGGTAGCGGCCCCGGTTGAGGCCGGCCGGCGGCATGAAGCGGCTGTGGAAGATGTAGCGGTAGATGTCGGGGTCCGATATGCCGACCCAAGTCAGGCTGTAGAGCTGGAAGTTCCCGTTTCTGATGTCGCCGAAAAACGTGCCCCACTCATAAGAGCGGATTTTCATCTTGATTCCCACGCGGGCGAGTTGATGGCCGAACACGGTGGCGATGCGGCGGCCCAGTTCGTTTTGCGAGGTTTTGTAGACGAGCGTGAAGCGCGGCTCGGGCCCCGGCCCGTCGGGATCGGGATAGCCTGCCGCGTCGAGTAGTTTCATGGCCAGTTCCGGGCGGTGCGCGTAGTTTGGAAGACCTTTTTTGTGCGCCCAGTGATCCGGCGGCAGCAGGCTGTCCGCCTCCTGGACGAGGCCCTTGTGGATGAAGCGCACAATAGGCCGCCTGTCGATGGCGTGGGCGATTGCGCGCCGCACCTCAAGTTTGGAGAGTATCGGGTCACTCAGGTTGAAGCCGATGTAGGTGAAGTTCGTGCCCAGCCGCTTTCGTATCACAAGCCGCTTGTTTTTGACGAAGCGCGGCAGAATGTCGGGTGAGAAGGCGTTCTGGAGGAAATCGACGCCTCCGCTTTCGAGTTCCAGGACGCGGATGGTCTCCTCCGGCAGGATCCGGAAGATGAGGCGCTCATAAGCGGGCTTGCCGGCGAAGTAACCGGAGAATGCCTTGAGGGTGATTCGCTCGTCCGGCGTGAATTCCACGAACTCGAACGGGCCGGAGCCTATGGGTTTTTGGGCGAAGCGGCTCCCTGCCTCGCGCGCGCTTTTGGGGAGGATGCCGACCATCAGGGATTCCGCGAACGAGGCGGAGGGTTTCTTGAGGTGAAAGACGACCCTGTGCGGCGTGGGCGTTTCGATGCGCGCGAGTTCCTTGAGTCCCGCCGCCTTAGGCGAGGCGAGCGAGGGGTCGCGAATGGAGTCGAAGGTGTATTTTACGTCGGACGCGGTGAGAGCTACGCCGTTGTGGAACCGTACCCCGCGCCTGAGTTCGAAGCGATGGACGAGAGGTGTGGGCCGCTCCCAACGCTCGGCGAGTTCCAGGACGATGCGGCCCTCGTGGTCTTGCGATATCAGCCGGCTGAAGATGAAGCGCTGCACTTTGGAGGAAATGGCGTCTTGCGACAGCCTCGGGTCGAATTGCGTGGGGTTGGTCCCGATGCCGACGACGATGGCGTCGTTTTTTTGCGAACGCTCCTCCCCGCAGGCGGATAAACTCGCACACGCCACCATGAGAACCACAAAAACAAGCGATTTATTTCGCACCTGATCATACCGGCGGGCGGGAGTCATCTGGAGATTCGCATACGCCGCGTCCCATCGTCAACGCGGTGCACCCTCGTGGTTTACAGCCTTCTCCGGGGGGATTAAGATTCGCCTCGGTGGTGATTTCTTGATTCAACGATTTGGAGGTTTTTCCCGATGAAATGGAGCAGGTGTCATTTGAAGCGAACTTTGCGCCTGGTGGTGACGGCGCTCGCTTTCCTCCTCATAAGCGTAGGCCCGGTGGCGGCTGCGCCATATGATGAGAATCGCCCCAAGGTGGGGCAAAAGGCGCGTGATTTCGAAATCCAGGGCTTCAAGCTCTCCGACCTCAAGGGCAGGAAGAACCTCGTGATGGTTTTCTATCGGGGCCACTTCTGAGTGATTTGCCAGCGGCAACTCGTTGAGTTCCAGAGATTTTCCGGGAAGATACACGGACTTCAGACCGAGATCATTGCCATCAGCGCGGACAACGCGCTTGAAATGAACAAGACGACGAGGGAGTTAGGCATTCGGTATCTGCTGATATCGGACCCGAAGAAACGAATTATCAAAGACTTCGGAGTGCTGCATCCCAGAGAGGGGATCGCCCGGCCAGCCACCGTCATTATCGACAAGAGCGGCGTGGTTCGCTACGTTCATGTGGGCAAATATCCCAGCGACCGTCCATCGGTTCAACAGGTGATGCAGGCCCTCGCTTTTTTGTGAAATGAATAGCCGGTATTCCCGCCCCCGCCCGGCGCGTAACGGACACCGAATATGAGATTCATGAAGCAAGACTCAGCGTGCCGGTTTTTCAGGTTCTCCTTGTGGGCGATGATTCTGTGCCTCGCCGCCATATGCGCGTCGGACGCCTTCGCCGCAAGAAAAAAACGCGCTCCGAAAAAAAAGATCGCTTCCAAAGGCATCGTCTCGAAGGCCGCCTTCCAGGCCAGGGTGAGGCGCGCCGTAAAAAGGCAGTGTGTCCGCCCGGGACGCCTCGGTCTCTACATTCGCTCGGTTTCCACCGCTCAGACGCTCTATTCCCATAACGCCGCCACGAAGCGGATTCCTGCATCGAACGTCAAACTCTTCACGGCCGCCGCCGCGCTCGCGCGTCTGGGGCCGGACTACCGCTTCGCCACCGATTTTTACGCGAAGGGCAAGGTTCGAGGCGGCGTCCTGCGGGGGGACCTGTATCTCAAGGGCTACGGCGATCCGCATTTCGTGCATGAAAGGATGCGTGACTTCGTTCGCCGCCTCAAGCTGCGCGGCGTGAGGCGCATCGAGGGCGACCTGGTGGCGGACGATACGTTTTTCGATGAGAAAAAACATGGGCGCGGGTGGCGCGTGGGCCGCTCCATCCGGCCGTATCTGGCGCCGCACGGGGCTTTGTCCCTGAATTTTGGTTCGGCGAACGTGCTCGTGGCTCCGGGTGATGGGGCCGGTACGCCGGCGATGGCGAATCTCGAGCCGCCCTCGCGCGCGCTTCGTCTCCAGGCGAGAGTGAAAACCTCGCGCAGGAGCCTGAAGATCCGGCTCGGGCGCGGGCGCTCCAAAGGAAAGGATGTCGTTCAGATTAGCGGCTTGTTTCCGGCGGGGATCAGAATGAAGCTGTACCGGGTGCCCGTCACGGACCCCACCGCCTACACCGCCGGCGCAGTCGCCGTCGAATTGGAGAGGCAGGGAATCGCCTTGAAGGGCGGAATCCGGCGGGCCGCCACGCCGCCCGATGCGAAGCTTCTCGCGCGAAACCTCTCGCCGCAATTGAGCGAGGTGGTGAGCGGACTCAATAAGTTCAGCAACAATTTCGTGGCCGAACAGGTTCTCAAGACGATGGGCGCCGAGACGCACGGCGCGCCGGGCACGGCGGAAAAAGGCCTGCGCGTCGTGCGGGATTTTCTGATCTCCACAGGCGTCTCCGCGAAAGAGATCGCCCTCGCCGACGGTTCGGGCTTGAGCCGGATGAACCGCGCCTCGCCCCGCGCTCTGGCCACTCTGCTCGAAGCGGCGCACAACGATTTCAGGCTGCGGCCGGAGTTCATGGCGTCGCTGGCCGTATTCGGCGTCGACGGCACGGTGAAGAAAAGACGCCGCCGGGGAGTCAAATCGCGCCGGGTGCGGGTGAAGACGGGCGTGTTGAACGGCGTGCGCGCCTTCAGCGGATATGCGGCCGCCGGAAACGGGGAAATTCTCGCATTCTCTGTTCTCATGAACGGGAACGCCTGCCGGCCCAAAAGCCTCACGGGTGAGGTGGTTCGCGCAATGGTTTCTTTGAAGCGGAGCTTTTCGAATCCCGTGAACGCTCATCTCAGTGGGGCTCGCGAGATAATGGCGCGCTCCATGCCGAAGCCTTCCATCAGAGACGGGTGGCGCAGACGCTCCTCTCCGCGGGCGGGCCCGGCCGAAGAGGATGATTTCGAGGAGCTTGGCCCGGGAATCGCTCCGGTCGCCGAATCGCCCCTGGACGATTCCCCCGACGAATTGTCTATGGAGAATTCTGAAGAAGCAGTCCCGGCGGAAGGTGGCGCCGCGTGGCCCTCGAAAAACGCCCCGCGCGGGCGCAGTCGTGAGTAACCTGTGAGCGATACGCTTTTTCGGGGCGGACTCTCCCGGCGTGGCGGCTATGGGTGGAGCAGGGGAGCATGAAGAGCCGATGAGCGATTCCACTGGCCCGCTCGCGCATCCCCGCAAGTGGACTCTGCGCCCCGTCGATAAAGAGTCAGCCGAAAAACTTTCCCGGGAGTTGAACGTCCCCCCTTTGATGGGAAAACTTCTCGCGCAAAGGGGAATTCAAGACCCCGATGAGGCGCGCAAGTTCCTGGATGCCCCCCTCGCGGGGCTGCACGATCCGTTTCTGATGAAAGGGATGGAAGAAGCTGTCTCCCACCTCCTGGGGCCGATAAGAAACCGACGCCCCATCGGCGTTTATGGGGATTACGACGTGGACGGTATCTCCGCCACGGCGCTCCTGTGCCGGTTTTTCTCCCAGGTGGGCGTGAGGACTCCCTACTACATTCCGAATCGCCTGGATGAGGGATACGGCCTGCACCGTAAGGGTCTGGAAAAGCTCAAGGAGGCGGGCTGCGACACGGTGGTGACGGTCGACTGCGGTATCAGCGCGCATTCCGCCGCCAGAGAAGCCGAACAGATGGGTTTGCGGCTCATCATCACCGATCATCACCGCCCGCCGGACGAGTTGCCGCCCTCCGTGGCAGTCCTGAATCCCGGCCAGATGGGTTGTGAATATCCTTTTCGAGGACTCAGCGGGGTCGGGGTCGCGTTCAAACTGATCACAGCCCTCAGAAGGCGTTTGCATGAAGGCGGATTCACGGCGTCGCTGCCGAACCTCAAGCAGCATCTGGACCTGGTGGCGTTGGGCACGGTGGCCGACGTGGTCCCCCTCAGGGATGAGAATCACATATTTGTTCGCCACGGGCTGGAGATTCTCTCGCCCCCCGAAGTGGCCGAAGGCGGGTTCGAGACCCTGGATCGGAGAAAGGCGGGAATCCGCGCATTGCAGGCGGCGGCGAATCTGAAAGCCGGAGCGCTCAACGTCGGGCACATCTCCTTCATGATCGCGCCGAGGCTGAACGCGGCAGGGCGGGTGGGAGAAGCTTCCTTCGGCGTCGAGCTTCTCACCGCTGATGACGAGGGCGAGGCGCGCTCGCGCGCTGAGGTGCTCGAAGAGTGGAACCGGCAGCGCCAGAATTTACAGCAACTGGCCTGGGAGGAGGCGAAGGCCCTCATGGAAACTTCGGGAGTCGACGCCCGGGATGAGGCCATCGTGCTCGCGAGCGACAAGTGGCATCCCGGCGTGGTGGGCATCGTGGCCGCAAAACTCGTGGAGGAGTATCACCAGCCTTCGGTTCTCATCCACTTAAAGGACGGGGTGGGCAAGGGTTCCGTTCGCTCCGCCATGGGTCTTCATGTTTACGATGCGCTCGAGCACTGCTCTGACCTTTTGATTCAGTTCGGCGGACACAAGGGCGCCGCGGGCCTCAAGGTGGTGGAAGAGAAGATAGACGCATTCAGGGGCCGCTTCCGGGAGGTGATTCGCGGGATGAAGAAGACCGGGGCGGATGAGCGCGAACTCTTGCTCGACGACCGCGTCGATTTTTCCGAAATGGACGTGCCGCTCCTGGAGCAACTCGAGGGCATGGCGCCTTTCGGGGAGGAGAACCCACGGCCCGTGTTCTGCGCCTCCCGGGTCGAAGTGGCCGGCACTCCCGGCGCGGTGGGCCGCGAGAGAGAACACTTGAAGATGAACTTGCGCCAGTTCCGCGACGAGAGAGAGGCCATCGGCTTCGGCATGGGGGCGCTGCTCAAGGAGCCGGAGCGTTTGAAGGGCAAGCTCGACGTCGCGTTCTCACCCGGCCTGAACCGCTGGCGAGGCAACACCAGGGTGCAGCTTGAACTCCGCGCCATCCGCCCGGCGGGCGGCTAACCGAAGAGGGTTTCGAGCGACTCCCTGTCGTCGGGCTTCATCGAGAACTCGCTCAAATCGCTTAAGCTCAGGTTCTTGGACAGCAGCATCACCTTGATGGCGCCGCCCAGGCCGGTGGGGTTCATGATTCCCATGACGGATTGGCGCTCGCGCCTCGCTTTTTCTTCATCCTCGGTCTTCCAGTTTTCCACCGCCTTTGGTAGCCCGGCGCCCAGAAGAAAGCGCGTCTGGTCGGTGAAGCCCGCGAGCTCCATGCCGTGTGACGCAGCGGTTCGCAGGATGGAGGTGAAGTCGACGTGGGTGGTGAGGTCGGTTTCCCCGGGGCGGGAGAGTACGTCGCTCACGAGGGTGTGGTTTCTGTAGCCGCGCAGCGCGCCCTCGGGTCGGCTGGAGCCGTAGAGGACTCTTGCGGAGAAACCGTAGTCGAAGATAAGAATGGCGCCCCGCTCCATCCGGCGCGCCACCTCGCTCACCCAGTCGAAGGCGCACAGGTTCACTTCCGCCATCTGGCCCGTGGAGAGCCGCACACCCAAATCGGGGAACCAGTCGCTTAAGCGCTCATCGGCAAGCGGACCTTCTGAAAACTGAAGCTTCTCGCCGCTTTGCTCCACGTATCTTTCTCGTAGATGCCCCTCTTTTTGAATAATGACGTGGACGGGCAGGGCGTCCAGGAACTCATGGGCGAGCACGACGCCCTCGAAGCCCGGAGGCGGGTGCTGCGTTGGGTCAGAGAATCGTATGTTATCGGTATCTTGAAATTTTTCCCGTATCCGCGCTTGGGCCTGCGCGCTCTGCTCGGCGAAGGTATAGGCGACGGCCTGGTGGAGAGCCGAATGCGAGGAGTGAATCGCCTCCAGGATGTCGAAGGCGAGCCATCCTTCCCCGGGGCCGTATTCCCAGAGGTGAAGGGCGGGCGGCTCGTCCATGCGGAGCCTGATTTTCTCGAGCAGCGGCGCAATCAACCGCCCGAGCCAGGGGCTTTGGTGAGGCGAGGTGTAGAAATCGCCACCGGGGCCGATTCGTGGGCTGTCCCGGCAGTAATAGCCGCCCGTGGGATGATAGAGGGCGACCTCCATGAAGTGCCGAAATGAAATGGGACCGGTTTCGAGCGCATCCGCAAGGGCTTTGGACAGTTCGGGATGGGAGGCGATTTTCATGGCGCGAAGTATACACGCCATATAGAAGGAGAAGAACGGGGCAGGAGGAAGCGCCCCTTGATTCCGCCTGTTGGAATATCTATCATCCCAAGAAGAGTTGACTAATTTCATCATCACGAGTGAGGAGCCGCATGAAAGTTCGCGTCAAGTGCTTCGCCTGGGCCAAAGAGGTGACGGGCGAGGAGGAAATCGACCTCGAAGTGCCCGAAAGCGCCACGGTGGCAGATCTCAGGGATAGCCTCGCCGAGCGGTTTCCTGTTTTCTCCGGGCGGATGGAGTCCATCGCCGTCTCCGTGAACCAGGAGTTCGCGGGCGAGGGCACGCCCGTGGATGCGGGCGATGAGTTGGCGCTGATCCCTCCCATCAGTGGAGGTTGCGCATGATTTGCCGCATCACGGATTCTCCCGTCGACATGGACGAGTTGACGGACAGCCTCGATTCTCCCGAACTGGGCGGGCTCTGCACGTTCGTGGGCAAGGTGCGCAACCACAGTGCGGGGCAGGGAGTGACGCATCTCGAATACCACGCCTATCCCGAGATGGCGGAGAAGAAGATGCGCCAGGTCGCCGGGGAGATCGAAGAGCGCTTCGGCGTCACCCACCTGGCCATGGCCCACCGTGTGGGAACGCTCGCAATCGGCGATATCGCCGTGGGCATCGCGGCGGCCTCCGCCCACCGGGACGCGGCCTTCAAGGCGTGCCGCTACGCGATCGACCGCATCAAGCAGATCGTTCCGATATGGAAGAAGGAGTTCGGCGAAGACGGCGTGGCATGGGTCGAGGGCTGCGCGGTGGACGCTGAGACGGCGGAGCCTCAAAAAGCGCAAAATCAGCGCGTTTGACTTTTTTCCCCTTCCGGCTAGAATTTAACTATACCCACAGAGAATTGCGCCTGGAGATGGCGTTTGATGTCTATGACGTATTTTTCGTTCCATAGTAATTGATTACGCACATATAGAGCTTCGTTTCATCCTGCTTTGGAAACATTTGAAGAAAGGGCGGATTTACCGCTGCGAGATTCAATGTTTTTCCCACCTAGCAAGGAGGATAGAAAATGAAAATGGCTCGCATCTTCATTACAATCGCATTTTTGGTGACGACGGCGTTCTTCGCCAGCCCGGCATTGGCGGCGAACGAAATCCACTTCGGCGGAGCCATCTCCCAGACGGGCCGCTATGCGGAGCCAGCCGGCAGGTTCGTCAACGCCTACAAGCTGTACATCGATCAGGTAAACGCCAAGGGCGGTCTGCTGGGTAAGAAGATTAAAGTCACTCTCCTGGACGACAAATCGGACAAGCAGACCAGCATCAAGCTCTACGAGAAGCTCATCACGCAGGATAAGGTCGCCATCACGCTCGGCCCCTACTCGAGCGGCATCACCGACGCGGTGGCCAACGTGCTGGAACGGTACAAGTACCCCACGCTGGCGCCGGGCGCCTCCTCGGGCATCATCTGGAAAAAAGGCAGAAAATATCTTTTCAACCAGAACGCCATCGCCCAGAACTATCAAAGGGGCGCCGTTTTCATGGCGAAAGATATCGGCGTGAAGCGAATCGCCATCGTCGGCGAGGACAGCCTCTTCCCGCGCCAGTCGGCCGAGGGCGCCGTGGAGTGGGCGAAGAAACTCGGCATCAAGGTCGTGCTGAACGAGAACTATACGCGCAAGCAGACCGACTTCACCGCGCTGCTGCAGAAGATCAAGGCGCGCCGCGCAGAGGCGCTCATTTCGAACAGCTATTTCGCGGATTCCGTGGCCCAGATTCGCCAGCTTCGCGAACTCAACATCAACCTCAAGATTTTCGCCGGAACCGTCGGCCCCGGCCTGCCCAAGTTCGCCAAGCAACTCGGCAACACGGCCGAGTACGTTCTGGGCTTCAGCCAGTGGGAGCCTCGCCCCGAAATCCTGAAGTTCCCGGGCATGAAGCATTTCATCGACTCGTACGTGAAGCGTCATAAAGTGAAGCCGAACTACCACGCCGGAATCGCCTGGGTATCGATGCAGATTATGACTCAGGCGATTCAGAAGGCGGGTTCTTTTGATCGCCAGAAGGTCTGGAAGACGCTGCGCACCTCACAGTTCCAGACCGTTATGGGGAAATGGAAAGTGGATAAGAACAACCTCAACGATCATGATGGAGTGACTTTCCAGATTCTCGACGGCCAGCGCAAGATCGTCTGGCCGAAGAGCATCGCGGAAGTCCCCTACAAACTGCCGATGCCGAAATGGAACGAGAGGTCCAAGAACTAGGCAGGCGGCGTGTATGGCGAAGGTTGTTTAACCTTGGCGCGCCGATTTGTAATGGCGGCGCAACCTTTGAATATCCATAAGTGGAGGATCGGAGATGAAGAAAAGCTTTGTATTGATTCTCGGCTTTGCTCTCGCCCTCACGGCCGCTCCCTTTGTGGAGAAAGGCTTCGCGGCGGACAAGGTAACCTTGGGAATCGCCATTTCGCAGACGGGTCGCTACGCCGAGCCCGCCGGACGTATGGTGAACTCCTACAATCTGTATGTGGATCAGATGAACGCCAAGGGTGGTTGGATCGGCAAGAAAATCGATATGGTCATCCTGGACGACAAATCTGACAAGCAGACCAGCATCAAGCTCTATGAGAAGCTGATCACGCAGGACAAGGTGGACCTGACCATGGGCCCCTATTCCAGCGGCATCACCGACGCCGTGGCCAACGTGCTGGAAAGGTACAAGTACCCCACGCTGGCGCCGGGCGCCGCCTCGGGCATCATCTGGAAGAAGGGCCGCAAGTATCTCTTCGACATCATCGCCGTCGCCCAGGACTACCAGAAGGGCGCGATTCACATCGCCAAGGACATCGGCGTGAAGCGCATCGCCATCATCGGCGAGGACAGCCTCTTCCCGCGCCAGTCGGCGGAAGGCGCCGTGGACTGGGCGAAGAAGCTCGGCCTCAAAGTGGTGTTGAACGAGAACTATCCGCGCAAGCAGACCGACTTCACCGCGCTGCTCCAGAAGATCAAGGCGCGCCGCGCGGAGGCGCTCATCTCGAACAGCTACTTCGCGGACGCCGCGGCGCAGATTCGCCAGCTTCGCGAACTGAACATCAACCTCAAGATTTTCGCCGGAACCGTCGGCCCGGGTCTGCCCAAGTTCGCCAAGCAGCTCGGCAACACGGCGGAGTACGTGCTGGGTTTCAGCCAGTGGGAACCCAAGCCGGAAATCCTCAAGAGGCCCGGTATGGAGGCGTTCATCGCTGCGTATGAGAAGCGCTACGGCGTAAAGCCCAACTACCACGCGGGCCAGTCCTATGCGTCCATGCAGGTTTTCGGCGAAGCGGTGAAACGAGCCGGCTCCATCGACAGGGACAAGGTATGGAGGACGATGCGCACCATGAGCACTACGACCATCATCGGTCCCTGGAAAGTGGATGATACCAACATGAACAATCACGAGGGCTTGACCTTCCAGATATTGAATGGCGAACGCAAGATTGTGTGGCCCAAGAAGATATCGGAAGTCAACTATAAGCTGCCGATGCCGAAATGGAAGGACAGGGCCAAAAACTAGGAAGGCAAAGGAGATAGGCAAAGGTCGTGATAGCGTAGTAAGTCGACTCCCGCCCCGCGCGTGGTATTGCGTGGGGCGGGATTTTGCCGGTGCAATAAATATTTGAGGGTTGTTCATAAATTCTTTATAAAACACCCTTTGACATATGAAACAATATGCGTATCATATCGCACCTATTAAAGGCAAAAATGCGCATTCAGCACTACGAGAAGTTGATTTTTTCAAGTAGAAATAGTCTGAATTACTGCAATGTAGCCGTTCATTTATGAGTAGTAATTCAAACTTGTTTTTCTGTTGTAAGGCAGTATTATTTGTTTCCATCAAAGGAGTGTAAAGAAATGAAGAAAAGCTTTGTGTTGATTCTCGGCTTTGCTCTCGCCCTCACGGCTGCTCCCTTCGTGGAGAAAAGCCACGCGATGGACAAGGTCTCTCTGGGTATCGCCATTTCGCAGACGGGTCGCTACGCCGAGCCTGCCGGACGTATGGTGAACTCCTACAAACTGTATGTGGATCAGGTCAACGCCGGAAAAGGATGGAACGGCAAGAAAATCGACTTCATCCTTCTGGACGACAAATCGGACAAGCAGACCAGCATCAAGCTTTACGAGAAGCTCATAACGCAGGACAAGGTGAACCTGACCATCGGCCCCTATTCCAGCGGCATCACCGACGCCGTGGCCAACGTGCTCGAAAGGTACAAGTACCCCACGATGGCGCCGGGCGCCTCCTCGGGCATCATCTGGAAAAAAGGCCGCAAGTATCTGTTCAACATCATCGCCATCGCCCAGGACTACCAGAAGGGCGCGATTCACATCGCCAGGGACATCGGCGTGAAAAAAATCGCCATCGTCGGCGAGGACAGCCTCTTCCCGCGCCAGTCGGCCGAGGGCGCTGTGGAGTGGGCGAAGAAGCTGGGCCTCGAAGTAGTGCTGAACGAGAACTATCCGCGCAAGCAGACCGACTTCACCGCGCTGCTGCAGAAAATCAAGGCGCGCCGCGCGGAAGCGCTCATCTCGAACAGCTACTTCGCGGACGCCGCTGCGCAGATTCGCCAGCTTCGCGAGCTCAACATCAACCTCAAGATTTTCGCCGGAACCGTCGGCCCGGGTCTGCCGAAATTCGCCAAGCAGCTCGGCGACACGGCGGAATACGTTCTGGGATTCAGCCAGTGGGAACCGAAGCCGGCCATTCTCAAGCGGCCAGGCATGAAGGAATTCATCGCGGCGTATAAAAAGCGCTATGGCGTGAACCCGAACTACCATGCGGGTCAGTCTTATGCGTCCCTGCAGATTTTCGGTGACGCTGTGGCGAAAGCCGGCTCCGCGGATAGGGACAAGGTGTGGAAAGCGCTGCGCACCATGAAGACCACGACCGTCATCGGTCCCTGGAAGGTGGATGACACCAACCTGAACCAGCATGAAGGCCTGACCTTCCAGATATTGAACGGCGAGCGCAAGATCGTGTGGCCCAAGAAGATATCGGAAGTCCCCTACAAGCTGCCGATGCCGAATTGGAAGGAAAGAGGCAAGAACTAGGCGGGTTGCGTGAAAGGCGAAAATGCCATAAACACTTGAACTTTCGCGCCGGGGCTGTTAAAAGCGGCTCCGGCGCGAAGGCGAAAGTATCCGGAGTTTTTGTGTAGCAATTCGAGGACTTGATTTCTCATGCAGGAAAAAGCGGAAATCCGTAGCAAATACTGGCTGGCGTTGTTTCTGGTTGCGGCCTACACCGTTCCCTTCGGCATCGGTATTTATACGGACAACGTATTCTTCGATCTCCAGTGGCTGGCGGACCTGACTACCGTCATCCTGAACGGCATCATGCAGGGCGGCGTATACGCCATGTTCGCCGTGGGGCTCACGCTCATCTTCGGCGTCATGCGCATCATCAACGTGGCGCATGGCGAGCTGGTGATGCTGGGCGCCTACCTGACGTGGATGTTCTTCTTCTACGTTGGAATCGACCCGCTCCTCGCCTTGTTCCTCACGCTTCCCATCGCTTTCGTCATCGGGGTCCTTATCCAGAAGCTGCTGTTGAACGCCGTGGTGGGCGGGCCGGAACTAACGCCCTTGCTGATTACCTTCGGCCTGGGTCTCACGATCATTCATATCGTAGAAGCCATATTCACCACCGATTACCGCACTATTCCATACGCTCCCGACGCTTTGCAGATCAGCGAGTCCATCAATATAGGCAGGAGCAAGATCATCAGCTTCGTGATGGCTTCTTTCATCTCCATAAGCGTTTTCTTCTTTCTCAAGATTCACCGCATCGGCAAGGCAATCCGCGCTACGGCGCAAAATGCGGACGTCGCGATGGTCTGCGGCATCAACATTTTTCATATCTACATGATCACCTCGGGTCTCGCCGCGGCCCTTGCTGTGGCGGGCGGCGCCCTGGTGTCGATTCAGTTCGGCTTCAACCCGGAAACGGGCGTTTTGTATACGTTGCAGGCCTTCGCCATCATCGTGCTCGGAGGCAGGGGCCACTATATCGGTGCGCTCATTGGAGGAGTCATGCTCGCGGTCATCGAGAGCCTTATCTCCTTCATGATCCCCAACGGCACCGCCATGGTGGAAATTGCGTCCTACGGAATGATGGTATTCGTGCTGCTTATCAGGCCTCGCGGCCTGATGGGGCCCAAAGAAAACTAGGAGAGATCTGAAATGGGCCAAAATGAACACCTGCGCAACTTCGGGATGCTGGCCGTCCTCATAATCATCCTGTGCGTGTTGCCCTCGAATATCAATCTGTATCAGCGCTCCGTTATACTCTTCACGATGATGTACGTCATTCTCTCCCTGAGTTGGAACATCATCAGCGGCTATACGGGCTACGTGTCGTTCGGCCATGTGATGTTCTACGGCATCGGCGCATACGCCACGGGTATTCTGGTGGTGGATTACGGCTGGCACTGGATAGCGACCCTGGGCGTGGGCGTGTTCGTCTCCTTCGTAGTTTCTCTATGTATCGGGTTTCCGGTTTTGCGCCTCAAAGGTCCTTATTTCGCCATCGCCATGCTCGGCGCGGCGGAGGGTACGCGCGTGGTGGCCACGGTGTGGGAGAGCTTGACACACGGTGGTGAAGGAATCGGTCTGCCCAACGTGGAAAACTCCTTTGAAACCTATTTCGCCATGCTGGTGGTCATGCTGGCCACTATTATCGTGTCCTATTGGGTGGGGCATTCAAGGTTCGGGATCCGCCTGAACGCCATTCGTGAGGACGAGATCGCCGCGGAGAGCCTGGGTATCAACACCACGTTCTACAAGCTTTCCGCCTTCGCGCTTTCCGCCATATTCCCGGCGGCGGCCGGCGGCATTCAGGCATACAAGATTCTCTATATCGATCCTGAAACCGAATTCTTCATTCTCGTCACCATCTACATGAAGCTCTTCGCCATGTTCGGCGGAAAAGGAACAGTGATTGGCCCCATCTTGGGCACATTCATTTTGTATATCGTTCAGGAAATTACCTGGGTGAAGTTCCCGACGGCCCACCTCATCGCCTTCGGCGTCTTTATCGTCCTCGTGGCCCGGTTCATGCCGCGCGGATTGATGGGATACGCCATCGACAAGGGTTGGGCGCGCAAGGGAATGGTTCACTAAGAAACGGAGCAGCGCGAGAAAATGGCTGATGCGGAAATCGCCCTCGACATTCAGAACCTGAAGAAGTATTTCGGGGGCATCAAGGCGGTGGACGGGTGCACGTTTCAGGTGCCCAAAGGCCAGATATCGGGCCTGATCGGACCGAACGGCTCCGGCAAGACCACCACGTTCAACCTGCTCACGGGCGTTCTCGCGGCGGACAGCGGCGAGGTGCTCTATAACGGAGAGAACATCGTCGGCTTGAGGCCATATGAAATTTTCAACAGGGGCATCAGCCGCACGTTCCAGATTACGCGCATCTACCGGGAAATGACGGTGTTCGAGAACATGCTTTCCGCATCGAGCATGAAAGTACCCTTGCGCGAGGCGCGCGCCCGGGCGGAGCAGTTGATGGAGTTTGTCACGCTCACGAAGCTTCGCGGCGAGTATGGCGGAAATCTCTCCTACGGACAGCAGAAACTTCTCGAATTCGCCCGCGCCCTTATGACGGACCCGGACCTCATCCTCCTCGATGAGCCGGCGGCCGGCGTCAACAGAACCCTGCTCAACAACCTGCTCGACCACATTCACCATCTCCAGGAAGAGCAGGGGAAAACGGTGCTCATCGTCGAGCACGACATGAACGTCATCATGAATCACTGCGAAAAGGTGTTCGTGCTGGACTACGGCGTGAAAATCGCCGAGGGTCTGCCAGAGGACATTCAGACGAACGAAGAAGTCATCGAAGCATATTTTGGACACAAATAAATGGCGCTATTAGACCTCAAGGATGTCAACGCGGCCTATGGCCGAATCCAGATACTCCACGACGTGTCGCTCCACGTGAACGAAAAAGAGGTGGTGGCCGTCATCGGGCCGAACGGCGCGGGAAAATCCACGACTTTCAAAATCATCATGGGCTTTATCAACTATCTCGGCGGCGAGATCGAGTTCGATAGTCAGAACATCGTGGGCTTCCGCCCGGATCAGATTCTGGGCCGGGGGCTGGGCTACGTGCCGCAGGGCCGCATCGTTTTCAACCAGATGACGGTCAAGGAAAACCTGGAGATGGGCGCTTACATCGAGCGCGATCAGAAGAAAATCGACGAGTCGATGGATTACGTCTTCACGCTCTTCCCGCGTCTCGGCGAACGACAGAAGCAGTTGGGAGGCACGATGAGCGGCGGCGAGCAGCAGATGCTGGCCATGGGACGCGCCCTGATGACGAGGCCCAAGATGATCATGCTCGACGAGCCTTCCCTGGGCTTGAGTCCCCGCTTCGTCACGGAAGTGTTCGAGAAAATCGTGAGCCTCGCCAAGGAAGGCCTGACCATCATGCTGGTCGAGCAGAACGCCGCTCGCGCCCTGGAAATTTCGGACCGGGGCTACGTGCTCGAACTCGGCAGGAACCGCTATCAGGGCGGCGGCCACGAACTCCTGAACAACCAGGAAGTCAAGATGATGTATCTGGGCGGCGGCTAACGGGCCACCCCTTCCTTTCCCGTAAAATTTGCATCTCCCTAAGTTCTGAAAGCCTCGCGTCCTCTACCTGATGCAATTTTCTCGCCTTATTCTCATGTCGCTTGGACTGCACCTTTACGCTAGGCTTGCGCTTCGACTCTATGCTATAAATGCTTGCTCTGCCCGGGAGGGTTTCGTGACATGATCCGCGTGAAGATTTGTGGAGTTACGACCGTCGAGGATGCGGAATTCGCCTTGGAAGCAGGCGCCGACGCCCTGGGGCTGAATTTCGTTCCGGGCACTCCCCGGTGTCTGGAGGTGGCGCAGGCGCGGGGAATTGCCGAGGCGCTGCCCGCTTTCGGGACCAGGGTCGGCGTTTTCGTGAACGAGCCACCCGAGCGTGTCATGGAAGTTGCGCGCCTCGTCGGTTTGGACGCAGCCCAGCTTCATGGCGATGAGTCGCCCGAAGATTGCCGCTGGCTCATCGAGCGGGGCTTGCGCGTCATTCGGGCTTTAAGGGTGAAAGGGCCGGAAACGATAGCGCAAATTGACGTTTTTCCCGATTGCGCGATTTTGCTGGACGCCTACGTGAAGGGCGCGCTCGGAGGCACGGGCGAGACTTTCGATTGGGAGTTGGCCCGGCGGGCGGCCGAAGCGCGACCCATCATCCTCTCGGGCGGTCTAAAGCCCGAGAACGTGGGTGAAGCCGTGAGGAGCGTTCAGCCCTATGGGGTGGATTCGAGCAGCGGGGTAGAGGGCGCCGTTCTGGGCCGGAAGGACCCCGAGCGGGTCTTGGGTTTCATACAAAACGCGCGCGCGGCGATATCGGAATTTGAGGAAATCAGAAGATGAGCGAATTGGTCTCCAGGGGAAGGTTCGGTCGGTTCGGGGGGCGCTATGTGCCTGAAACCCTGATGCCCGCCCTTGATGAGTTGGAAGAAGCGTACGAGGAAGCCCGCAGCGACCCGGCGTATCATGAAGAACTTGCCTATTATCTGAGGGAATTCGTGGGCAGGCCCACGCCGCTCTATCTGGCTGAGCGCCTGTCCGATCATCTGGGCGTGCTGAGGGTCTACCTCAAGCGTGAGGACCTCTGCCACACGGGCGCTCACAAGATAAACAACACGCTCGCCCAGGTCCTTCTGGCCAGGAGGCTGGGGAAAACGCGGATCATCGCGGAAACCGGAGCAGGCCAGCACGGGGTGGCGACGGCGACGGCGGCGGCGCTCTTCGGCCTGGATTGCGACGTCTACATGGGCGAGGAGGACATCGGCAGGCAATCGCTCAACGTGTTCCGCATGCGTCTTCTGGGCGCGCGGGTGATTCCGGTCACCTCGGGCAGCAAGACCCTGAAGGACGCCACGAACGAGACGCTGCGCGACTGGACGGCATCGGTGCGGACGACCCACTACATCATCGGCTCGGTCGTGGGGCCGCACCCGTTCCCGGAAATGATACGCGATTGTCAGTCCGTCATCGGACGCGAGGCGCGTGAGCAGATTCTCGGGGCTGAAGGCCGGCTTCCCGACGCCTGCGTGGCCTGCGTGGGAGGCGGCAGCAATTCCATCGGCCTGTTCCATCCCTTCGTGGATGACGAAGACGTCGAACTCATCGGCGTGGAAGCCGGGGGCCGGGGTCTGGACACCGAGGAGCACGGCGCCTCCCTGACCGCCGGCCGCGTGGGTGTTCTGCACGGCTGCGAGACGTTCCTGCTGTATGACGATGACGGACAGATCATCCCGGCCCATTCGGTGTCCGCGGGCCTTGATTACCCCGGCGTGGGTCCCGAACACTCCCATTTGAAGGATACCGGCCGCGCGCGCTACGTGACGGTCGAAGACCACGACGCGCTCAAGGCGTTCCAGCAACTATCCGTGCTGGAGGGCATCATCCCCGCCTTCGAAAGCGCCCACGCGATTTCCTATCTGGACCGCCTGGCCGAGGAGACGAGAGAGGCGGGCGAGATGAAGACCGTGGTGCTTTGCCTTTCGGGCCGGGGGGACAAGGACGTTCATCAGGCGGAAGGGCTATTGACGGAAATGCTCGATGACGAGGACGTGCGCTGATGGGCGGCAGACTGGAAGCGTGTTTCAACCGTTTGCGCACAGAGGGCCGGGCCGGTCTGTTCCCGTTCGTTACAGCGGGCGACCCTGACCTTGGCTTCACCCGTGAACTCCTGCCCCTCATGACCGAGGCGGGAGCGGACGGCTTCGAGATAGGGGTTCCCTTCAGCGATCCCCTGGCGGACGGCCCCACCATTCAGCGTTCGAGCATGCGTTCGCTTGCGGGCGGCACCCGCCTGAACGGCGTTCTGGAGATGGTCGGAGAGGTTCGCGCGGACATACCGGATACGCCTCTGGTCCTGATGACGTATTACAACCCCATCATCGCCATGGGCCTGGCGGAGTTCGTGCGCGGCGCGGCGCAGGTGGGGGCCGACGCCGTCATCGTGCCCGACCTGCCGCCCGAAGAAGCGAACGCTATTGTCGAGATCATGCACGATTATCCGCTCGTGCCCGTCTTCATGCTTGCGCCGACGAGCACGCAGGAGCGTATCGAGCTGGTGAACGATGTGGGCGGCGGTTTTATCTACTACGTCGGTCAGATGGGTGTCACCGGCGCGCGCGACGCCCTGGATTCGGATTTGGGCGCCACCCTGACGAGGATCAACCGGGTGAAGAACCGGCCCGTTCTCGTTGGGTTCGGCATCAAGACGCCCGAGCAGGCGGCGGAGGTGGCCGGGCATGCCGATGGCGTCATCGTGGGCAGCGCACTGATAGACGTCATGGAGGCGGAAGCGTCGCGTGAGGACAAGATGCGGGCGGCTTGCGATTACATCGCCTCTTTGCGGGAAGGTCTCGATCGCTCAAAAACGGTTTCTTGACAACCAATTTAAAAATGACGCGTAAGAATCTGTAGATCATTTCGAGGGTAATGCCATGTCGAAAAACACGCTCTACGATAAGGTTTGGGATTCCCACACCGTGGCCAGGCTCGATTCGGGCCAGGATCAGATTTTCATCGGTCTGCATCTCATCCATGAAGTCACCACGCCCCAGGCGTTCGGGATGCTCAAGGAAATCGGCGCGGGCGTCGCTTTTCCCGGCCGCACGATGGGGACGGTGGACCACATCATCCCCACGCTCAGCCAGATAAGGCCCTATGAGGACGAGCAGGCCGAGAAGATGATGGCCGCCCTGGAGCAGAACGTGAACGAGTTCGGCGTCCGCTTCTTGCATCTCGATTCCGGGAAGCAGGGCATCGTTCACGTCATCGGGCCGGAGTTGGGGCTCAGCCAGCCCGGTATGACCATCGCCTGCGGCGACAGCCACACGAGCACGCACGGCGCGATGGGATCACTGGGCTTCGGCATCGGCACGACCGAGGTGGGCCACGTCCTGGCGACGCAGACCCTGGCGCTGAACCGCCTGAAGGTGAAGCGAATCGAGGTCACGGGCGCTCTTGGCCCCGGCGTGACGCCCAAGGACGTGACCTTGCGCGTCATCCACGATCTGGGTATCAAGGGCGGTCTGGGTTTCGCCTATGAGTACGGCGGCGACGTTTTCGACGCCATGTCGATGGAAGGACGCATGACGGTCTGCAACATGAGCATCGAGGGCGGCGCCCGAATCGGCTACGTGAATCCGGATCAGACGACGTTCGATTATCTCGAGGGCCGCGAGTTCAGCCCCGAAGGAGAAGCCTGGGAAAGAGGGCTCGCGTACTGGCGGGATATCGCCTCTGGCGATGACGCGGAATATGACGACGTCTACGAGATTGCGGGCGAATCCATCGAACCGATGGTCACCTGGGGCATTAACCCGGGGCATTCTGTCGGGATTTCTCAGCCGCTGCCCGAAGTGAATAGTTTCTCGGGCGAGGACAGGAATACGGCGGAACACGGCTATGAATTCATGGCCCTCAATCCGGGCGAGTCCATTCTGGGCACGAAGGTCGACGTCGCCTTCCTGGGTTCCTGCACGAATTCGAGAATCTCAGACTTGCGCGAGGGCGCGCAGCTGATAAATGGCAACAAGGTGCACCCAGGGGTCAGGATGCTGGTGGTGCCCGGCTCCCAGCAGGTGAAGCAGCAGGCCGAGGAAGAGGGATTGCACGAAATTTTCACCGAAGCGGGCGCGGAGTGGCGCGAAGCGGGATGCTCGATGTGTCTGGGCATGAACCCGGACAAGCTCGTGGGTGCGGAGAGAAGCATTTCCACCTCGAACCGCAATTTCATCGGGCGTCAGGGCAGTCCGCGCGGAAGAACGCACCTGGGCAGTCCGGCCGTTGTCGTCTCCTCAGCGATTGCGGGCTGCATCGCGGACCCCAGAGAGATGGGAGAACAGGCATGAGCACGAAAAGAATCGAAAAAATCGTTGGCAAGGCCATCCCCATGCCTCGCGACGACATCGATACCGACAGGATCACGCCGGCCCGCTTTCTCAAGTCCATCACCTTCGAGGGCATCGAGAAGGCCCTGTTTTGCGATGAGCGCGAGAACACGCCCGATCATCCCGTCGACAACCCTGCTCACAAAGGGGCCAACATGATGTTCGTGGGCAAGAACTTCGGTTCGGGTTCCTCGCGCGAGCACGCCCCGCAGGCGCTCAAGCGCTTCGGAATCGAAGTGCTCGTCGGGGTATCGTTTGCCGAGATTTTTGCGGGCAACTGCTTCGCCATCGGCGTGCCGCTCGGCGTGGCTTCGGCGGATGACGTGAATGAGCTGATCAGACAGGCGCAGGAAGAACCGGAGACGCGCTTCAACGTGGACATCAGGAATTCCACTGTCAGCTTCGGTGATCGCGTCATTCCCATCGAAATCCAGGAGACGCGTAAGGCCGCATTTTTGGCCGGCACGTGGGACATGCTCACCAATTTGAGAAGCAATCTACCCCAAGTCGAGGAGGTGGCGCAGCATCTGCCGTACGTCACGAATTTCGAGAACGACGCGCAATAAAGAGAGGAGAGTTATCGGTGAGCAGTTATCGGATAGCCGTTTTGCCGGGTGACGGTATCGGCCAGGAGGTGGTGGCGCAGGCGCGCTCGACCCTGGAGGCGGCGGGCGCTCGCTTTGGCGCCAGTTTCGAGTTTGAAGAAGGACTTTGCGGCGGTGCAGCTTATGACGCGAAGGGCGAGCCCCTTCCCGAGGAGACCCTTGCCCTCTGCCGCAGGAGCGAAGCGGGGCTGTTCGGCGCCGTGGGAGGCCCCAAATGGGATGAACTCTCTCGCGACAAACGCCCCGAACAGGCCATCCTGGGTTTACGGAAAGAGCTGAACCTCTTCGCCAATCTGAGGCCCGCCGTCATGTTCGATCCGCTGGTGGAAGCCTCATCGCTCAAGGCCGAAGTCGTTCGCGGACTCGACATGCTCGTCGTACGCGAGGGCGTGAGCGGCATATATTTCGGCCAGCCGAGAGGCATCGAGCGGCTCTCTCCCGATGAGGAAAAAGCGGTCGACACGATGACGTACACCACGGGCGAGATTCGTCAGATCGTCCGCCTCGCGTACGAGTTGGCTTCGGTGCGCGAAAAGAAGCTCTGCTCGGTGGATAAGGAGAACGTTCTCGACAACAGCCGGCTGTGGCGCCGGGTCGCCACAGACGTCGCCGGGGAATTCCCCGACATCGAAACCAGCCACATGTACGTGGATAACGCGGCGATGCAGTTGATTCGCGACCCGCTGCAATTCGACGTCATCGTGACGGGCAACATGTTCGGCGACATCCTGAGCGATTGCGCTTCGATGCTCACGGGTTCCATCGGCATGCTCGCCTCGGCGAACCTGAACGAGACCGGTTTCGGCCTCTACGAACCGGTGCACGGCACCGCGCCAGACATCGCCGGCCAGGACAAGGCGAACCCGATTGCGGCCATCATGTCGGCTGCCATGCTGTGCCGCTACTCGCTTAAGCGGGTGGACGTGGCCGAAGCCATCGAGGCGGCCGTGGCCGCGGCGCTCGATGAGGGTCTCAGAACATCCGACATCCATACACCCGGCGCTACGGCGGTGGGTTGTGAAGAGATGGGCGCGAGAGTCGCTGCTCTGGCGGGAGGGGCGTCGTGATGCGCGTCGCCGTCGCCGGCGCCACTGGCGCCGTGGGCCGGGAGATGCTCCGGATTCTGGAGGAGCGGAATTTCCCCGCCGAAGAGGTCGTTTTGCTTGCGAGCGAGCGCAGCGTGGGCCGGAAAATCCCGTTTCGGGACTCGGAACTCACGGTAAGCAGGCTTACCAAGGATGCTTTCAAGGGCGTGGACTTGGCGCTTTTCTCCTGTGGCGCTACCCGCTCACTCGAGTTCGCGCCTGCGGCCGTGAAGTCTGGGGCGGTCGTGGTGGATAATTCCAGCGCCTATCGGATGGATGAGGATGTTCCCCTCGTGGTGCCGGAGGTGAATCCGGATGCGATGGCTGCGCACCAGGGAGTCATCGCCAACCCGAACTGCTCCACCATCCAGCTCGTGGTGGCGCTTAAGCCCCTTCATGATGCAGCGCGCATCAAGCGGATCGTGGTGAGCACCTACCAGGCGGTGAGCGGAGCGGGGCAGGCCGCGATAGACGAGATGCAGGCGCAAGTCGATGGCGACGCTGCGGCCCCAGAGAAAATGCCCCATGAGATCGCCTTCAACTGCCTGCCCCATATCGACGTTTTCCTGGACGGCGGGCATACGAAAGAGGAAAAGAAGATGGTCGATGAGACGCGAAAGATCATGGGCGCGCCTCATCTGGCCGTCAGCGCCACATGCGTGCGGGTGCCCGTTTACAACGCGCACTCCGAGTCGGTGAACGTGGAGCTTGAAGACTCTATCTCACCGGAGGAAGCGCGATCGTTGCTTTCCCGCGCGCCAGGCGTGGAGGTGGTGGATGACGTGGAATCGTTCTCCTATCCCATGCCCAAGGACGCGGACGGTGAGGACCCGGTGTATGTGGGCCGCATCCGCCGGGATGATTCACGCGAAAACACGCTCAACCTGTGGGTGGTGGCGGATAACCTGAGAAAAGGGGCTGCGCTGAACGCGGTGCAGATTGCCGAGACCCTGATAGAGAAGGGAATGCTCCGGGCGGCCCCGGTGAAGTGATCACGAACGAGGTTATATAAGTGTCTGATGTGAAAATCGGGGTAATCGGAGGAAGCGGCCTTTACGAGATGGCGGAGTTGAGCGAGGTGGAAGAACGCGCGCTCGATACACCCTACGGCGCGCCCTCGGCCCCCTATGTTGTGGGGACGTTCTCCGGCAAGCGAATCGCCTTTCTGCCCCGACACGGTAGAGGGCACGTATATCTTCCGAATGAAATTCCCTTCCGCGCCAATATCCATGGATTCAAGCAGTTGGGCGTGGAATGGCTGATATCCGTCAGCGCGGTGGGTAGTTTGAAAGAAGATATTCATCCGGGCGACATCGTGATTCCCGACCAGTTCATCGACCTCACAAAAACGCGAATAGCCACTTTTTTCGGCGACGGTGTCGTCGCCCACGTGTCTATGGCGGACCCGGTGTGCGGGGTGCTGAGCGGGATACTGGCGGGCGCGGCCGCTCGGGCGGGCGCAACGGCGCACGCGGGCGGGACGTACGTGTGCATGGAAGGCCCCCAGTTCAGCAGCCGGGCGGAGAGTTTCCGCTACCGCGACTGGGGCGCATCGATTATCGGGATGACGAACATGCCCGAGGCCAAGCTCGCGCGCGAGGCGGAGATGAGCTACGCCACCATCGCGCTGGCGACGGATTATGACTGCTGGCACGAGGAGGAAGAGGCGGTGAGCGTGGAGGCCGTGATCGCCCTCGTGAAGCGCAACGCGACCCTCGCGCAGCAGATTATCAATAAGGCAGTACCTGAAATTGATGGCGACAGCCCCTTTTCAGGCTCTTTGGCGACGGCCCTCATGACGGACCCTGCCCGCATGCCGAGTGAGACGAAAGAACGTCTCAGTCACCTGATTGGAAAATACATATCGTGAACCGGCCTAAATCCGAAGAACTCTTCGCGCTCGCGCAAAACCGTATCCCGGGCGGGGTGGATTCCCCGGTCCGCGCGTTCCGGGGCGTCGGCGGTACGCCTTTTTTCGTTGAAAAAGGAGAAGGGGAGCGAATCCGGGACGCCGACGGCAACACCTATATCGACTACGTGCTCTCCTGGGGACCGTTGATTCTGGGCCACGCACACCCGCGCGTTGTGCGCGCCATTCAGGAAGCGGCGGCGCGCGGTACGAGTTTCGGCGCGCCCACTGCTCTCGAGACCGAGTTGGCGGAGCTGGTGAACGCTGCATATCCTTCCATGGAGTTGCTGCGTTTCGTGAATTCGGGCACCGAGGCGACGATGTCGGCCATCCGCCTCGCACGCGGTTTCACGGGCCGGGACGTGATCGTCAAATTCGAGGGCTGCTACCACGGCCATGCCGACGGACTGCTCGTCAAGGCGGGCAGCGGGGGCGCCACCCTGGGCGTGCCGGACAGCGGGGGCGTTCCGGGAGATTATGCGCGAAACACGGCGACCCTTCCCTTCAACGACGTTGAGGCGGTCAGGGATTTCTTCGCCAGACGCGGCGCGGACGTGGCCGCCCTCATCATCGAGCCGGTGGCCGGCAACATGGGGCTGATTCTGCCCGAGACCGGGTTTTTGGAGGTCTTGCGGGAGGAAACCGAAAAAGCGGGCGCCTTGCTCATATTCGATGAGGTGATGACGGGGTTTCGGGTGGCGAGAGGCGGCGCCCAGTCCCTGTTCGGAATCACGCCCGATTTGACGACTCTCGGGAAAGTGATCGGCGGCGGCATGCCCGTGGGCGCATACGGGGGCAGGCGCGACGTGATGGAATGCGTCGCCCCCCTGGGTTCGGTCTATCAGGCGGGAACGCTGTCGGGGAATCCTATCGCCATGACGGCGGGAGTGGAAACGCTCAAAATTATCGAGGAACTGGGACTGCCCGAAGCTCTTGCCGAGCGGACCAAAGCGCTCTCCGGGGGTATGACCGACGCGGCGCGGTCGGCGGGAATTCCGCTCACTACCGCGTGTTGCGGGTCGATGTTCGGCGCGTTTTTTCAGGCAGGTCCGGTTCGCAATTTCTCGGACGCCATGCGCTCGGACACCGACCGGTATGCCAAATTCTTTCATTCTATGCTAAAACGGGGTGTGGCATTCGCCCCGAGTCAGTTCGAAGTGGGGTTCATGTCTTCCGCCCATACGGATGAGAGCGTGGAGGCCACGCTGGCCGCTGCGCGAGAGGCGTTCGCCGAGCTTTAGCTGCTAGAGTTCGCACGTCTCGGAGCCTGAGCGCGATGCGAAAAGCAGGACGATCATCCACCACGGCCCAATCGCCAAAAGCAAGACTTTTTTTCTGGCTCTCTGCGGGTATTATCGTCTTGCTGTTGGGTTCGGCATGGCTGGGCCAGGACGGGTATCTTGCCGTCATCGTGAACCAGGATCGCGTCTCTGAACTCAAGAAAGAAAACGCGGAAATCGAAACGAAGAACAAGGAATTGCGCTCGGAAATCCGCTCATTGCGCTCCGATGAACGCGCGATAGAGAAAATCGCGCGAGAAGACTTAGGCCTCGTCAAAAAAGGGGAAGTCGTCTACGAGTTCATTCCCTCGAAAAAATGACCTTCAGTTTTCGTTGCCTCGATCTCAAGGGGTCCTCCTGGTAATTCTCGAAGAGCCTCTCTCTCCTTGACAGAACGCCCATGCGGGAGTAGATAACACATATTGATGCGGGGTGGAGCAGTCTGGTAGCTCGTTGGGCTCATAACCCAAAGGTCGGAGGTTCGAATCCTCCCCCCGCTACCAAGCGAAAAACGGCCGCGGAGTCTCCGCGGCTTTTTCTTTGCCGGATACATTCACGAAATCATAGAGACGATACTCATAAAAGTGAAAGGAAGAGAAATGGCGGATAAAAAGGAGCTGGGGCTTGCCATCGTCGGTTGCGGGGTCGTGGGGCGCATGCGGGGCGCGCTGGCCAGGGATTTCCCAGGAATCGGCTGGATCGGCCTCTCTGATATGAACGAGAAGGTCGGCAATAATCTCAAAGATGATATCGGGGCCGATTACTTCACCACCGATTTCAAGGAACTCCTCGCCCGGCCCGAGGTGGATGCGGCGATCATCGCCACTTCGACCTGGGCGCACGTCGAACCCACGCTCGCCGCGGCGGAGCGCGGCCTGCCCATGCTGATCGAAAAGCCACTCGCCACGGACGCGCGCGAGTCCGCCTCTGTTCTCGCAGCGATAGAATCGGCCGGCGTGGACGCCGTGGTCGGCTACACCCAGCGTTTTCGCAGGCGTTTCCTCGCCGTGAAGGACCGCGTCGATAACGGCCAGATCGGCGACGTCACGGCGGCGGTCACGCGCGCCTTCATGAACCGCATGGCGCCGACCGGAGAGGTCCGGCTCTCACAGGACCGCCGGTTCCTGACGCCCATGGTGATTTCGGGCACCCACAGTCTCGATATGTGCCTGTGGCTGATGGGCGACGCCAAGCCCGTTTCCATATTCGCGCGCTCGACCGAGGGGATATTGAGCGATCTCGGCACCAAGGACGCCACCTTCGGCGTGTTCACAATGGACAGCGGCGCCATCTGGAGCATGAACATCTGCTGGGCGCTGCCCAAGGAATGGCCCGGCGCGGTATATGGACTCGAGATCGGCATCGTGGGCACCAAAGGTGTAGTGGACATCGAGGACACGCACCGCGACGTTGTGATGGCGTCTGAATTCTCGCAAGGGCCCGCCTATAATCCGGATGATTTCGAACTGGAAGCGCAGCGCAACGTCGAATTTCTCACCAGCTTCCCGCCGGGCGACATGTATGAGGGGGAACTCTGGGGGCCGATGCGCGAGGAGACGAACTCCTGGTTCCAGCGGATTTATTCGGACAAGAGTACGCCCCATGCGACCGCCGCCGAGGGGCACCGTAACCTCATGCTGACCATGGCGATGGACCTCTCGGCCAAGCGCGGCGAGGAGTTGAAGTTGCCAATCAGTCCTGCGGAACTGATGGCGGGTCTCGAGGCATAGGGGCGTTCTCGCGAAATCTTGAGCGTGGGGCAGGGCGACTACATGGCGACGCGTGAGTTGGGAATCATTCTGCACGGGGCGACGGGCGGCATCTGCTCCTTCCAGCATCTGAGAAATTCGCTCATTCCCATCATCGGCGAGGGCGGCCTCGAAGTCGGCGGCGAGAGAATCCTGCCGAAGCTCCTGCTTGTCGGCAGGAGCGAGGAGCGTCTCGCGAAACTGGCGGCCGTACACGGCGGCCTTGACTGGACGACCGATCTGGATGCGGCTCTCGGGAACGAGGCGTATCCCGTCTTCTTCGACGCTGTGTCCACGCATTTGAGAGTGGATGTCCTTAAGCGCGCCATTGCCGCCGGGAAACACATCTATACCGAAAAACCAGTAGCTCCCACCGTTAAAGAGGGGATGGAGCTTCTTGGCGCGGCGCAGGCCAAAGGCCTCAAGCACGGCGCTGTGGAGGATAAGCTCTTCCTGCCGGGGTTCCTGAAACTCAGGCGGGTGGTGGAGAGCGGTTTTCTGGGGCGGATCATCGGGTTTCAGATCAACTTCGGCTGGTGGGTGTTCGACGGTATCGAGGCGGAATGCCAGCGCCCGAGCTGGAACTACCGGAAGGCGGGCGGCGGCGGTCTCATCTCGGACATGCACCCGCACTGGCGCTACATCGTCGAGGGAACCCTGGGGCCGATTGCGCGCGTGGCGGCGCTAGCCTGGACGGGGCAGACCGAGCGCGCCGACGAGGCGGGGGCGCGCTTCCGCGTCGACGTAGAGGACAACGCCCACACGCTATTGGAACTCGAAAGCGGCGCGCGCGGCGCGATTCTGAGCTCCTGGTCCACGCGGGTCAGGCGCGAGGACCTGGTGACTTTCCAGGTGGACGGAACCGGCGGCTCAGCAGTCGCGGGCTTGAGAAGATGCTGGAAGCAGGCGGCGGGCGATACCCCTTTGGTGCGCGGTTTCCTGATGGGACGCGACGCGGACACCATGGACGTCTCGGTGGATTACCGCGAGAACTGGCAGGAAGAGCCCGACCCTGCGCCTTATAAGAACCCTTATCGCTACGGCTGGGAGCGCTTCATCCGCCACGTGGTGCGCGATGAACCTTTCTACGCCGACCTCACCGCAGGAATCCGCGACGTGAGGCTCGCCGAAGCCTGTCTCCAAAGCGCGCAAGAGGGCGGCTGGGTGGATATGAAGGCGTGATGGGTAGCCTGGATGCTGTAAACCTCAGCCTATAGGATCCCGTCCGCCGCCGAGGTTCGTGACGTCCGCCTCATTCAGTTGAATGAACGCCTGGGCGAGGACGACCGCGGCGGTGTTGGCGAGGTTGTAGGAGCGGATCGGCCCGGGCATGGGCACGTAGATCCGCCGCTCGGGCCAGCGCGCGTGCCAGGAATCGGGAAGCCCCGTGTTTTCGTTTCCGAGCAGCAGCACGTCCTCGTCTTTGTATGAAACTCTATCGAATCGAGAAGCGCCGAACTTCGTGATGAGCCAGGGCGTTCTCTCGCCCAGCCATTCGAGGAAGCGGGTTTCGTTCTCGTGGATGGTGAGCTTCACGTCAGGCCAGTAGTCCAGCCCCGCTCTTTTCAGGGAATTGTCCGAAAAATTAAATTTCGCAGGCTCGATGATGTGCAGATGCGCATCCATCCCGACGCAAAGACGGCCGATGTTCCCGGTGTTCTGCGGAATCGCCGGATGATAGAGAGCGACGTGGAGCATTTCATTCTATTCGAAAGTAGGGAACCCGAAGCCGAGCGTTATCCCGAGACGGCGCCGCGAACGCTCGCCTTGTCCACCGCGTCGGTGAGGATGTCCATCGCCTGATCCATCTGTCCTTCCGTCGTCGTGGCGGGCGGCACGAACCGGAGTACGCTCCCCCCGCGCCGCTGGCTGAAGATGAGGCCGTTTTCTAGGCACCTGCGGTTGATCTCGCTGCCCTGCCTGGTGGCGGGCGTTTTCGTGCGCCTGTCCTCCACCAGTTCGATCCCCTGCAGAAGGCCCCGGCCCCTGATGTCGCCCACCATTTCATACTGCTCGCCCAGCCAGGTGAGGCGTTCTCTCAGGTGAGCGCCGATTTTCCGCGCCTTGGCGGGAACGTCTTCTCCCTCGATGACGTCTAAGCTCGCCACGCCCGCGGCGCAGGCGAGCGGGTCGTTCGTGTGGGAATGGGTGACGACGAACTCGGTGGACGCTATCTTCTCCTCCACCTCGGCGCTCGTCGAGACCGAAGAGATGCTCACGCCCCCGCCGAAGTGCTTCGCCAGCGTCACGACGTCGGGCACCACCTCGTCCTTTTCGAAGCCGAACATCGTGCCCAGCTTGCCGAGTCCGGTCTGCTCGTCGTCCACGATGAGGAGCATGTCGCGCTCCTCGCAGCTTTCTTTGAGTTTCTTGAGCCATCCGGGCGGCGGCTCCACCACGCCACCCGCGCTGAACAGGGGTTCGGTGATGACGGCGGCGGGCTTGCTCGTCGTTTGCGCGTCGATGAGTTCGAAGCTCGTGTCCAGGCAGGCGATCTCGCAATCGGGGAATTTCTGGGCGAGCGGGCAGCGGTAGCAGTAGGGCGCGACCATGGCCATGCTCCCGGGCGACAGCGGCCCGTGCCCGCTGTGCCAGCCCGCGAAGGTGAGGGAGCGCGCCGTGTCGGAGAGGCCGTGGAAGCTGATGTGGGGACTCGCCACCTCGAAGCCGTCGGTGAATTTGCGGGCGATGGTCACCGCCGCCTCGTTGGCGTCTGCGCCGGAACCGAGAAAGAGGCTTTTCTCGAGCGGGGGCGGCAGCAGCGCGCCGAGACGCTCGGCGAGGATTATCTCCTGGTCGTTGAAGAAGCTGCTGTGCGCGTGAATCAGCTCATCGCAACTTTTTTTGATAGCGTCCGTGACAGTGGGGTGGTTGTGCCCCAAGGCGGAGCACATCTGGCCCGAGTTGAAATCGAGGTACTGCTTGCCGTTCACGTCCTCGACGGTGGAACCTTCACCGCGTACGAAGACGGGGCCTGCGAATACCGTCTTGTCCACCCGCCCGCGAAAGCTGTATTTCTTCGCCGAATCAAGCAGGTCTTTCTCGCTTCGCATGAAAGTCGCCTCCACGGGTATGAGAAGATGGGTCGCCCGGCGCGCTCCTCTCGCAAATGCGGAATTTCTCGCTTAAACCGCGCTCCATGAAACGCTGTGATATAGTTTAATACTATCTCATATTCATGGTTTCGGATATGGCTTATCATCAAGCCATCTGGCGAATAAGTCATCCAACGGTGATTCGCCCGTGAAACCTCGTGATTGCGCGAATCATGGGCCGTGAGTTCGGGAGGATATTTCGAATGAACATGGCGGAGTTTTTGGCCCGGGCGGCCAATGCCTGTGGCGGTCGGCCGGCCATATCTTCGGGCGAGGCGGTTCATTGCACGTATGAGACGCTTGCCCGCAGGGCGGGTTCCATGGCGGGTTACCTTCGGGAAGTGCTGGGGATGGCGCCCGGGGATCGCGCCGCCATCACGATGAAGAATTGCCCGGCGTTTCTGGAGGTCCTCTACGCCATATGGCATGCGGGGTGCTGCGCGCTGCCCGTCAATGCCAAACTCCATCCGAAGGAGATGGCTTTCATCCTCGAGAATGCCGGAGCGCGCTGCTGTTTCGCCACTTCCGACCTCATGGGGACGGTGTCGCCGCTCGTCGATGAAATCGAAAGCCTGGAAAGCGTGATGGAGGTCGATACCCCCGAATACCGGGCGATCCAGTCCCGGGAGCCCGTCTCCATCGAACCCCGGGAGCCGGATGACCTGGCCTGGCTCTTCTATACGAGCGGCACGACGGGCAGGCCGAAGGGCGCGATGCTCACCCACCGGAACCTGCACAGCATGTCCCTGAGCTATTTCGCCGACGTCGACCCGGTCTCCGAGAACGATTGCATCCTGCACGCTGCGCCCTTGTCCCACGGCTCGGGCCTGTACGCGATACCACACGTCTATAAGGGCGCGAACAACATCGTTCCCGAGAGCGGGGGGTTCGAGCCCGCGGAGATTTTCCGTCTGATCGAGGCCTACCCGGGCCTCGCCATTTTCGCGGCGCCCACGATGGTGACGCGACTGATACAGAGCGAAGCCCTCAGGGGTGCGGATACCACGAATCTCAAGACGGTCGCCTATGGCGGCGGTCCGATGTACCTGGAAGACCTCAAAAAGGCCATGGAGGCTCTGGGGAACAAACTCGTTCAGGTTTACGGGCAGGGGGAAAGCCCCATGACCATTACGGTCGTCTCCAGGGAACGGCACGTCGACACCGATCACCCGCGCTACGAGGAGCGGCTCGCATCCGTCGGGGTGCCGCACACCGTGGTCGAAGTGCGCGTGGTGGACGCCGAGGACAACACCCTGCCGCCGGGAGAGACCGGCGAGGTGCTCGTGCGCGGCGACGTCGTCATGAAGGGTTACTGGAACAACCCCGAAGCCACGGCGAGCGCGCTCAAGGGCGGGTGGCTCCACACGGGCGACGTGGGAGTGATGGATGAGGACGGTTTCCTCACCCTCAAGGATCGCTCCAAGGACCTCATCATCAGCGGTGGGAGCAACATCTATCCCCGCGAGGTGGAGGAAGTGCTGCTCCGCCACGAGTGCGTTCAGGAAGTCTCCGTTATCGGGCGGCCCCACCCGGATTGGGGGGAGGAGGTCATGGCCTTCGTGGTGCCCAAAGACGGGCGAGGCGTGAGCGAGGAAGAACTCGACGGCTTGTGTCTCGAACACATCGCGCGCTTCAAGCGCCCCCGATCGTATCGTTTCATCGAGGCCTTGCCGAAGAACAATTACGGAAAAGTTCTCAAGACGGCGCTTCGCGAGATGGCGGAGCGCGAATCCCGGGAAAGCGAAGGATGATGATGAGGGGCGCAGCACCAGGCGTGGAGGAAATGAAATTCTCCAGGCTTCGGCAAGCGTATTCCCCGGGTGAGCAGACGCCTTCGGACGTGGTTCATGAGGTTTATCGGCGAATCGCCGCGCGCGGTGAGGACGGCGTCTGGATTCACGTCGAATCCGAGGATAAATTGCTCGCGCGCGCGGAAGAGTTGGAGGCCAGCAAGGCGGATGCAGGTGAACTCCCCCTTTACGGCATCCCTTTTGCGGTGAAGGACAACATCGACGTAGCGGGTGTTCCGACCACGGCGGCGTGCCCCGAATACGCCTATACGCCCGAGGAGAGTGCTCCCTGCGTGGAGCTTCTGCTCGATGCGGGGGCGATTTTCGTCGGGAAGACGAACCTGGATCAGTTCGCGCTGGGCCTCGTCGGCGTGCGCACGCCGTATGGGGTGGCCCGGAATCCGTTTCATCCCGACTACATTCCGGGCGGTTCGAGTTCGGGCTCGGCCGTGGCCGTCGCAGCGGGTCTGGTGAGTTTCGCCCTCGGCACGGATACGGCCGGCTCGGGCCGGGTGCCCGCCGGGTTCAACAACATCGTGGGTTTCAAACCCTCCCGGGGACTGGTTAGCACGCGGGGCGTAGTGCCCGCCTGCCGCACGCTCGATTGCGTCTCGGTCTTTGCTCTCGAGGCTTCGGACGCGCTTCGTGCGCTGGAGACGATGGCCGCGCCCGATGGGGACCCCTACAGCCGTGCGCTTCCGGCGGGAGCGTCCCTGCAAGTGGCCGCCGACTTGCCGGAGGGGCTGAATGCTGGCGTGCCGCTTCCTGAACAAAGAGATTTTCTGGGAGATGGTGAAGCGCAAAGTACTTATGAGAGGGGGATAGAGCGCTTCACAGAAATGGGTGCGGTAGTGCGGGAGATCGATTTCTCGCCTTTTTTCGAGGCGGCGGGGCTTCTCTATGGCGGCCCCTGGGTGGCGGAGCGTCTGGCGGCGATTGAAGAGTTTTTTGGAGAAAAGCCGGATGCCCTCCATCCCGTCACGAGAGAGATAATAGCGGGAGCCGCCCGGTATACGGCTGTCGACGCTTTCCGGGCCTTCTATCGCCTGGAGGAACTAAAGCGCGAGGCAAATAAAGTCTGGGAAGATATTGATATTGTGGCGGTTCCCACGACGCCCACGGTCTACACGATTGACGAGGTGAATGCCGACCCTGTGGCTTTGAACTCGAATCTGGGGACCTATACGAATTTTGTGAATCTTTTGGATTTATGCGCCATCGCCATCCCGAATGGATTTTATGCGAACGGGCTGCCCATCGGGATGACCCTGCTTGCGCCCGCCTTCAGGGAGGGATTCTTGTGCGCGGTGGCGGAGGAGTTTCTGTCGAGGGCGGGTTAAAATAGATGAAAACGAGAGAAATTTTACCGGAGGATATCTGATGAAACGACTGGGTTTTGTAGGCGTGGGAGCGATGGGCGGTAGGATGGTGCCGCATCTCATCAAGGCAGGCCATGAGGTGGGCGTGGTGGACGTCGGCCGCGAGGCTGTTGAGCGCGCCGTCTCGTATGGGGCCGTCGAGGCGTCCGGCCCGGCGGAACTCGCCGCTACGTGCGAGATCGTGCTCACGTCCCTTCCCACGGGCGCCGAGGTGGAAGAGGTCTTTCTGGGCGAGGGCGGACTCATGGAAGCCGTGGGTGAGGGCGGTTTGCTGGTGGACCTCTCCACCATCGAGCCCGATCAGAGCCGAAAACTCGCCGCCGAGGCGGCCGAGCGCGGAGCGGTGGCGCTCGATGCGCCCGTATCGGGCGGGGTGATGGGAGCGGATGCGGCGAGCCTTACCATCATGGTCGGGGGGCCGAAAGAGGCCTTCGATACCGTGCAGCCCGTGTTGGCGCTGTTGGGAAAGAACATCATCCACGTCGGAGGATACGGCGCAGGGCAGGTCGCGAAGCTCTGCAACAATCTCATCGCGGGCGTCACCATGGTGGCGGCGGCGGAGGCGTTCGCCATGGGGAAGGCGTCCGGCGTGGACACGAAGATTCTCCACGAGGTGATACGCACGAGCAGCGGCGGAAGCTGGGTGATGGAGAAAGACCCGCCGTGTCCCGATCTCATCGAGGGCGCGCCTTCGAGCAAGGATTTCGAGGCGGGCTTCACGGTGGACTTGATGCTCAAGGACATGTCCCTGGCCGTATCCGCACTGATGTCACTCGGGATTCCGTGCCCCACCGGAGCGGCCGCGAACCAGGTCTACCGCATGGCTTCGCGCGATGGTCTGGGGGATCTGGATTTCGCCGCGGTGGCCATGTTGACGGGCGCAGCGGAGCGTCCCCGGTGAGCGATGTATTGCGGAAATGCGTCTGACGACGAAGCGCTCTGATTGGAGGAATGATCCGATGGAAGAGAGCAATCCGGCCCGACTGAACGCCCTTAGCGCCGCAGAAGCGATACGCGAAGGACGATTGACCTCGGAGGAACTCGTCGTGGCGTGCCTGGCCCGCATCGAGGAGTGTGAGGAGCAAATCGGCGCCTGGGAGCATCTGGACAGGGAATTCGCCCTTTCGCAGGCGAGGGAGGCCGACCTCGCCAGAGGGGAAGGGAAGGCCCTGAGGCCTTTTCACGGGGTCCCCGTCGGAATCAAGGACATTATCGACACCGCCGATTTTCCGACCGAGAACGGCTCCGTACTCCATGCGGGCCGCCGGCCCACCAAGGACGCCGCACTCGTGTCCCTGCTAAAAAACGCGGGCGCCGTCATCATGGGCAAGACCGTGACGACGGAGTTCGCCGTCTATCACCCGGGCAAGACGAAGAACCCCCACGACCCGAACCGCACGCCCGGCGGCTCGTCGAGCGGTTCCGCCGCTTCCGTCGCCTCCCACATGGTTCCCGTGGCGGTGGGGAGCCAGACGAACGGTTCCGTGATTCGGCCCGCCTCTTTTTGCGGCGTCTGCGGCTTCAAGCCCACCCACGGGTCGATTTCTCGCTACGGCATGCTCCCGCAGTCGAGGCCGATCGATCACGTGGGCCTATTCGCGCGCTCGGTCGAGGACGTCGCCTTCCTGGGCGATCAGTTGATGGTCTTTGACGGGCGCGACCCGGATATGCGGCATCGCGCGGCCCCGAGACTGCTTGAGACCGCCGCCGCCGAGCCACCGATTACTCCACGCTTCGCGTTCGTGAAAACGCCCGTCTGGGATCAGGCCGATGAGGACGCGCAGGCGGCTTTTGAGGAGTTGGCGATACGTCTGGGCGAGGAGATAGTGGAGGAAGTCGAATTGCCCGAGCCCTTCAACAGCGCGGTCGAATGGCATCAAATCATCCTGGAATCGAACCTCGCGCGGAACTTCGAGACGGAATACGAACGCGGCAAGGACCAGCTGAGCGACCTTCTGCGCCTGATGATGGAACGCGGCAAAAAGTATCTCGCGGTGGATTACACCCGGGCGGTGGAGAAGGTCCCCGTGCTGAATCGTTTGCTGGGAGAGATGTTCGAGCGGTACGACGCCCTGCTCACACCGCCTGCGCCGGGTCAGGCGCCGCTCGGGCTGGGCGCTACGGGGAATCCCGTTTTCTGCACCATCTGGACCTTGTGCGGGACGCCGGCCGTGACGCTTCCTGTGCTTGAGGGCGCGGACGGGATGCCGCTTGGTGTTCAGCTCGTGGGGCCCAAGGGAGACGACGCCAGGCTACTCCGAACGGCGAGGTGGCTGGAGTCCCGGCTCGGCGGGTAATCCGCCAGGATATGAACAGCGCCAGGGCTGGCGTGGTTTCCGCGATTGCGCCGGAGGCTCCGGCCCGCGTCTTGTTTCGTCCATAAATCACAAAGAGGGAGGCTTAAACGATGAGCCGAGCCGTCGCTTTTATCGGAACCGGCATCATGGGTAGGCCCATGGTGTTGAACTTGCTGAAAGCAGGCCTTTCGGTGGCCGTCCACAACCGCAGCAAGCCTCCGCTGGAGGAACTCGGTGAGGCGGGCGCAATTGTTTGTGGCTCCGCATCCGAGGCCGCCTCGAAAGCCGAGGTTACCATCACCTGCCTGCCCGATTCCCCGGACGTTGAACTGGTCGCCCTGGGCGAAGGGGGCATTATCGAAGGAGCGGGGGAGGGTTCCCTTTTTATCGACATGAGCACCATCGCTCCCGGCGTCTCCAAGAAGGTGGCGCTGGCTTTGGGAGAGAAGGGCGTGCGCATGCTCGATGCGCCCGTGAGCGGGGGCGACGTAGGCGCCAGGGAGGGCACGCTCTCCATCATGGTGGGCGGCGCCGCTAAGGATTTCGAGGATGCGCTCCCCGTTTTCGAAGCCATGGGCAAGACCATCGTCCACGTTGGGGAGAACGTGGGAGACGGCGGTTACGTGAAGATCGCGAACCAGATCATGGTGGGGCTCCACATCGCCGCGATGAGCGAGGCGCTGGTGCTGGGCTCCAAAGCGGGCGTGAATCCCGAAAAAATGATCGCCGCCCTATCCGGCGGCCTCGCGCAATCGCGCGTGCTGGAGTTGCGCGGGCCGAATCTGGTGAAGGGTGAATACCCGCCGGGATTCCGGATTCGCTTGCACCGGAAGGACTTGCGCCTCGCCATGGAGGCGGGAGCGGACCTGGGCGTGGCGATACCGGCGGCGGGCCAGCTCTATCAGATGTTCACGGCGCTGCTGGCGGCGGATCGCGGAGAACTGGACCACAGCGGCTTCGCCACCCTCATCGAAGACCTAGCCGGACACAGGGTCTGCGATACGGGGTAGCCTTACGGGGTTGTTGAGAAAGTCCAGATTTCGGGATTCGGAACGACGGATGTGAAGTTGTAGGTCGGACATATATGTCCGACATATATGCGACACTGCCTTTTACGCCTGCCGACCATGGGCCGCATATCTGTAGCGCTCCCAAGAAGGGAGCGCTACCTACACGACCAATCTCACCCACTCGCGCCGAGCCGGCTTCACATCCATCGCTTCGTGACACTCCATACCGCCCGTTCCCAGAGCCGGGTTATTCAACAACCCCTTACACGACGACCTCCGGGTCGCCGTCGCCGAGCCACCCGATGGCCGTCATCGAGACTTCCGTGCCCGCGACGGGCGAGACTTCCGGTATCTGAATGGCGGTGAAGGCCGGTCTTCGTTTCGGGAAATATTTCCTGAACAAAGGATCGAGCGCCGAGAGGTGAGCGATGTTCTGGAGGAAGAGCGTCAGGTGCGTCACCCGGCTCATGTCGGAGTCTGCTGCTTTCATCGCGCTTTCCATCTGATCCAGAATCGCCAGCCCCTGGAGAACTGTGTTTCTCGTAGCTGGCGAAGACGCTTTCGGCAGTTTCCGGCGTAGCGCTCCCTTAAGCTCGCTTCTTCTGCTTATCGGCTCGCCGTCCCCGTTCAGGCCGACCAGGTTCGAGAGGAACAGCACGCCGCCCGCCGCGACGCCCAGGCTCATCTGGGCGCCTGCTCCATCCTCACCCCGAATGACCTCGCGCTTGATCTTGCTTTTATTCATCAGCGCCGTGGGTTCGATTTCGATTTTCTCCCCCTTGTGGCCGACTTCCGCCACCTGCATCACCGTAAGTGCCGGCGGGTCTTTTGGGAAAAACCGTTCGTGGATGCGGTGGAAGGTGGGATAATCGCGCATGTCCCCGAGATAGACGGTGAGATTCAGGATGTTTTCGAGTGAAGAACCAGAACCTTCCAGATGTTTGCGGATCAGGTCGTAGACGAACCACGTCTGCGCGGCGATGGGGCCGTTTCTGCTGTCCTCGTGGCTCTGGCCGACGGAGAGGAATCTCCCCTTTTTCGGGATGTCGGGATAGTTGCGGATGAGGGGAGAGCCGGGTTTGGAGGTATCTGTCGGAATCTGCCCGGCGACGAAGAGATAGGGGCCCGCGCCCACGACGTGTGAGAAATGGGCGGCGGCCGAGTGCGCCTTCGAGCCTTCATGCTTCATCCTTTTCCCCAGCGTTTTCGCCGCCTCGGGATTCAGTGCGATGCCGTCGATGTTGAAGCGCACGGTACGCTCGGGGTCGAACGCGCCCATACCCACGGCGGTGCTCGGCGTCGGCGCTTTCGGTTCATAGTGGCGCCTGATGCTATCGAACACCGGGAAAAAGCGCTTGTCGAGCTGATAGAGGTGGAACCTGAGCAGATTCTCCAGCCCCCCGCCATTCGCCGCGAGCGTTTCCCCCACGCCCTCATAGGTGGCGATGGCCTGCGCGCCGATGGGTGCTTCGATCCTGTCGACCCAGGGGTAATTTTTGGTTCGCGCGGGTCCGCTGTCCCCGATTTCGGTGTATCTGGTGCAGATGTTCCCCGTTTTCGGGTGCATTCCCATCTGTCCGCTGAAGAACAGGAAAGGTCCGCCCGAAACGCACCGGGGCCACTTGGCGTGATCTGAAAAGAATTTTCTGGACATTTACGCCTCAATGAAGGATGGGGGTTGAAATGCCGTGATCTCGGGGAGTTCTTCCGCGTAGCGCTCCATCTCCACCAGTGCGCTATGCGCGCTCGGACCTTGGCCCAGGCTTGAGGTTCCCTTGTCGGGCGTCAATACGTTGGGGTTTCCGTGCTTGTCGAGAGCCCCGATTCTCCCGGGCTCCTGCGGGTCGTACCAGGCGCCCGTGGAGAGCTGTATGACGCCCGGGAGCAGCCCATCGGTGATGACGGCGCCTGCGAGAATCGAGCCTCGCTCGTTGAAGATTCTCACGACCTCTCCATCCTGTATGCCCCGTGCGGCGGCGTCATCGGGGTGAATCCACACCGGCTCCCTTCCGTGAATCTTGCTTTCGATACTTGTGGTCCCGTTGTCCATCTGGCCGTGGAGCCTCGTGCGCGGCTGGTTCGAGATCATGTGCAGCGGGAATTCCTCCGACAGTCCGCTTCCCAGCCATTCGCGGGGTTCCAGCCATGCGGCGTGGGGCGGGCAGTCTGCATAACCGAAGCTCTCGATGCGTTCGGAAAATATCTCGATTTTCCCCGAGGGCGTCTTGAGCGGATTGCTCTCCGGGGTTTCCCGGAAATCGGCGAGATAGACGTAAGGCGTCTCCGGCGGGGCGACTTCGGTATGCCCGGTCTCCCAGAAATGCTCAAAGGTGTCGAGAACCACGCCCTTGGCAGCGGCCTTCTGGCGCGCTTCCTCATAGATGTGGCGGAGCCATTCCATCTCGCCGCGGTCTTCGGTGAACGCGCTCTTGAAGCCGAGGCGCTCCGCAAGCTCTGAGAAGATGTCGAAATCGTGCCGGGCTTCGCCCACAGGCTCGATCACCTTGTGCATGGCGAGGATGAAGCGGTCCCTCGAACTCGAACCGATGTCGTTGCGCTCGAGCGTGGTGGTGGCGGGCAGCACGATGTCCGCATGGCGCACCGTGGACGTCCACCACGGGTCGTGAACGACGATGGTTTCCGGCCTTTGCCACGCCCTCACCAGCCGGTTCAAGTCCTGGTGGTGATGGAAAGGGTTGCCCCCGCACCAGTACACCATGCGGATATCGGGGTAGGTGCGGCGTTCGCCGTTGAAGTCGTATCCCTCGCCCGGGTGGAGCATCATGTCCGCGATGCGGGCGACGGGTATGAAGCTGCCCGTCGGGTTTTTCCCAAAGTTCATTTTGACGGAGGGGATGTCCTCGCGCGGCGTTCCGCGCCCGCCCATGCTCCCGTAGCCGAAGCCGAACCCGCCGCCGGGCAGGCCGATTTGCCCGAGCATGGCGGCGAGCGTGATGGTCATCCAGAACGTCTGCTCGCCGTGGTCTCCGCGCTGGAGCGACCAGTTCGTGTTGAGCATGGTTCGCGCGCCCGCCATGCGCCGGGCGAGGCTTCGAATGACGTCCGCCCCGATCCCCGTAATGGGGGCCGCCCATTCCGCGCTTTTGGGACGGCCGTCGGTTTGGCCCGTCAGGTAGGCTTCGAACTTCTCGAACCCCACAGAGTAGCGCGCGAGGAAATCCCGATCGTGCAAATTCTCTTCCCAAAGCGTGTGGGAGAGGCCGAGCATGAGCGCCACGTCGGTATTGGGGCGAACGGCGAGCCACTGGGCGTCCAGAAAATCGGGCGCATCGTCCTTCAAGGGGCTTACGTTCACGAAATCCACGCCGTTCGCCTTCGCCTTTTCGAGCCAGAACGCCAGGGTGTGTTCTCCCGCGCCACCGGCAGCCACCTGCGTGTTCTTGGCCGGGACGCCGCCGAACATGACGAACAGCTTTGAGTCTTGCGCGATGCTGTCCCACGTCGTGATGGGGCCCGAGCAGGCGGTATTGTCCCCCAGAACGTGGGGGAGGATGACGTATCCGGCTGCGATGCTGTAGGTGGTCACCTGATCCGTAAAGCCGCCGCAGCAGTTGAAAAACCTCTTGACCAGGGTGTTCGCGTGGTGGAAGCGGCCCGCGCTCGCCCAGCCGTATGAACCCGCGAATATGGATTCGTTGCCGTGTTCGGTTTTGATGCGCCGGATTTCATCGGCGACGGTCTTCAGGGCGAAATCCCAGGAGACGGGCACGAAAGGCTCGCCGCCGCGTCCTTCGCCCTTTTTCCCGGGCCCGCCTTCGAGCCAGCCCGCGCGGATCATGGGCTGGGAGACGCGGCTTTCGTCATAAACGGCGTCCTGGATAGAATCCAGGATGGGGGAGGGCGCCGGGTCCTTGGCGAACGGCTCGAAACCCACCATGCGGCCATCGCGCACATGCGCCCGGAACGCCCCCCAGTGGGAACTGTGGTGACGTTTTTCAATTTCACTTTGCCCGTCGGGCATCAGATGATTTCCTCCATGAATCTGAGTCGTACTCATGATTTGCGTGCGTTTCGAGCAGTATATCACGAGTGGGAGACAAGTCCCCCCGCCCTGGCATTCCAAGCGTCCAACACCGGTAACGGGATGATTTTAAGGCGAGAGTGTGCCATTGTTCCACCTTCTGAGTTCAAATTTACTGATTTGGAGAATCTCATGGATTTGCTCACGCGAATGGCCGGTGAAATCGGGCAATTGCTGAAGGATAAGGAACAGACGGTCGCCGTTTCGGAAACGTCCGCCGGCGGCCTGGTGTCGGCCGCCCTGCTCGCCATACCGGGGGCTTCGGCCTACTACATGGGCGGCGGCGTGCTCTACACCTACGATTCGAGGAGCATTCTGCTCGGGCTGCCCGAAGACGCCTTCGAGGGAATGCGGCCGAGCACGGAACCTTACGCGGCGAAGCTGGCCGGGGCGATAAAGGACAGGCTGGGGTCGACCTGGGGCGTTTCCGAAACAGGAGCGGCCGGCCCTGCGGGCAACCGATACGGAGATGCGCCCGGGCATTCGTGCATGGCGGTATCCGGCCCGGTGGACATGGTGATGACGCTGGAGACGGGCAGCGCGGACAGGGAGGCGAATATGTGGGCGTTTGCGGAAGCGACGCTCGGCCAGCTCAAAGAGGCAATCGAGAAAAGCTAACCATATGGAGAGGTGCGTTATGTTTCGTGCTCTGGTTTTAGAGGAAGCGGACGGGAAGGTCAGTTCATCGATTCAGGAGCTCGATGAGGCGAGTTTGCCGGATGGCGACGTGACGGTCGCTATCGATTATTCGACGCTCAACTATAAAGACGGGATGGTGCTGGGCGGCATCGGGCGGCTGGTGCGGAATTATCCCCACATCGGGGGCATCGATTTCGCCGGCACGGTGGAGAAGAGCGCGCACCCGGGTTACAGCCCCGGAGACAAGGTGATTCTCACCGGCTGGCGGGTCGGCGAGGCGCACTGGGGGGGATATTCCCAAAAGGCGCGCGTCAAGGGAGACTGGCTGGTCCATCTGCCGGAGAATATGTCCACGAGACAGGCGATGGCGCTCGGCACGGCCGGCTTCACTGCCATGCTGTCCGTTCAGGCGCTCGAAGACCACGGAATGGGCGTGGATGACGGGGATGTGCTCGTCACGGGCGCCGCAGGCGGGGTGGGCTCGGTCGCAGTGGCGGTACTCGCGAATCAGGGTTATTCGGTCACCGCGTCGACGGGCAGGGAGGAAACGCACGGATATCTCGAATCACTGGGCGCTTCGACCATCATCGCCCGGAGCGAACTCGCCGAACCCACGAAACGCCCGCTCGATAGCGAGCGTTGGGCGGGGTGCATCGACTCGGTGGGCGGCACGACGCTGGCGCGCCTGCTCACGCAGATGAAATACAGAAGCTCGGTGGCGGCGGTGGGTCTGGCCGGCGGGAGCGGGCTCGAGACGACGGTAATCCCCTTTCTCCTGCGCGGCGTGAACCTGCTGGGTATCGAATCCGCCATGTGCCCGCTTGCGCCTCGTAAGAAAGCGTGGGCAAGGCTCGCGGAGGAGATGCCGATGGACAAGCTCGAATCGATGATCACAGAAGCGACGCTATCCGATTTGGCCGGACTGGGCGGCGATATATTGAAGGGGCAGGTGAGGGGCCGCGTGGTCGTGGACGTGAACGCCTAGGCGTTTCTTTTTTTCGTCAACTCGCGGTCCAAAGCCGCTGCGAATTTGTGGCGGTCCGAGGTGGCCATGGGCGGCGGGCCGCCCTGGACGAGGCCGCCCGAGCGCATATCCATCATGAAATTTCTTAAAGAGAGCCGCTCGCCCACGTTTTCCTCGGTATAGACTTCGCCGCGCGGGTCGATGCCCAGCGCGCCTTTTTCGACTGCTTTCGCCGCGAAGGGAACGTCCGCGGTGATGACGAAATCGCCTTTGCTTAAGTGCTCGACGATGTACTCATCGGCTACGTCCGCCCCGCCGGGGACCTGAATCGTGGAGACGGAGGAGATATCCGGCGTCCTGAGCTTCATGTTGGCGACCAGTACGGTGGGTATATCGAGGCGATCGGCGGTTTTGTAGAGGATCTCCTTGATATCTTGCGGGCATGCGTCCGCGTCCACCCAGATTTTCATGCGTTTTCCCTCTCATCGCCCTTAAATCCGGCGGTTCCTTTATAGTATGATGCTTTTCATTCGAGATACCTAACACGATATTCCGGATCGGGTGATATCCGTGCAGCCGGGAGAGTGAATATGTCACAACCGCAAGAGGGTCATGAGGAAATCGCGGCGCGGATAAGCGAGATGGCCGCTTCCGTATTTAACGTGCCCCGGGATGAACTCGGCCTCAAGACGGCGGATGATGTCGCCCGGATGCTCCAGGTTCTCTCAGGCACACCCGTAGAATCCACCGATGAGCCGTTTCTCCCCATGCTTGAAGAGCCGAAGGCCGATGAGGGCGCGAAATGAGCGAACACTGGCGGCTCTCCTTGAGCGAAGGCTTAAGCAAGATGGAGGAGGGCGCACTCACAGCGACGGAGTGGGTGCGCTCGCTTATATCCCGAATCGACGCTTGTGAAGAGCAGGTGAAGGCCTGGGTGCAGGTGGACGCGCAAGGCGCGCTCGAGGCGGCGAAGGCGATAGACGATGCGAGAAGCGCCGGTGAGGCGTTGGGCCCTCTTGCCGGTGCGCCTTATGCGGCCAAGGATATTTTCGGCATCCGGGGTCTCAAGCTCGAAGCCGGAACGGGGATTTTCGAGGGACAAACTGCCGCCGAGGACGCCACTTGCGTGGCGCGTCTCAGGAATGCGGGCGCAATCGCCCTGGGCAAGGCGGTGACGACGCCCTTCGCGCAGGGAGACCCATCCATCGCCCGCAATCCCTGGAACATCGAGCGAAGCCCGGGCGGGTCGAGCAGCGGCTCCGCCGCCGCCGTGGGCGCGGGCATGGTTCCCGCCGCGTTCGGCAGCCAGACGACGGGCTCCACGCTTCGCCCCGCCGCCTATTGCGGCGTACCGGGACTGAAACCCACCTATGGACGCATTCCCAGGACGGGCGTCATCGAAGTTTCATGGAATTTCGATCACTTAGGCGTTATCGCGCGCACGGTCGAGGATATCGCAAAGATACTGGAGGTGGCGGCGGGTCCCGATGGCGCGGATCACAGCGCGGTGGATGATCCGCCGCCCGCTGCCAACCAGATGCCCCGGAAGCCTGTAAAAATCGCCTATTTGAAGCACCTGCTCCCGCTTGCCAGCGAGGAAGTCGTCGAATGGACCGAGCGGGCCGTATCTCAAGTAAAATCAAAGGGTATCGACGTCCACGAGGTGGAGCTGCCCCTGAGCATGGATGAGATAAACGCGGCGCATTTCATCGCCCGATGCGTCGATTCCGCCGCTTGCCATGAGGATTTGTACGCGGCGCACAAGGACGAACTGCCGCCTTACGTGCGCAGGAGCATGACGATCGGCTACATGGCGCCCGCGGTCCATTACGTGAAGGCGCTGCGCGTGCGGGCGAATTTCACCCGGAAAATGGACGATCTGATGGAGCGCTACGATCTGTTCGCCCTGCCGAGTTTCGACGCGGGGCCGCCGCCGTGGGCGGAATCCACCGGCGGGCCGGCCATGTTGCAGCCGCTCACCTTTTCGGGGCAGCCCGCCATCACCCTGCCTTTGGGGCGCGGGGACATGAACCTTCCCCTGGGAATCCAGTTCGGCGCGATGCGCTGCGGGGAGGAGAAGCTCCTGGCGACCGCGAAGTGGTTCGAGGACGAGATGGGCTGGCGGGCGGAGTTTCCGGAATTTTAGGACTGCATACATTTTTGAATACTTGAAACAGAGGGGCCTGAAATGAACGAGACGGGACTTGAACCGGCGGCGCAAGAAACGACGGATGAAGTGAAGCTCAAAATTATCGACGCGGACATCCATCCGCGGATGAACGGCATGTACCAGCTTCATCCATATCTGTCCGAGTCGTGGCGCAAGCGCATGGGCGTGGCGCCGCTCAGTTCCGCCAAAGACCCGACCACCGCGAGAAACGTCTTTTCGATTCCCAAGCGCTGGTACTACCATCCCCACGGCGCCGAACGTCCCGACGCCCTGCCGCCCGACGGTGGGAGACCGGGTTCCAGCCTCGACATGCTGCGATCCCACCATCTGGATAAATACGGGGTCGACACCGGGGTTCTCATCGCCGGCGATCTGTTCGGCATCGGCGGACTGCCGGACGCCGACATGGCGGCCGCGTTCATCGCGGCGAACAACGACTGGCTGCTCCACGAGTGGTGCGAGCCGGAACCCCGGCTCAAGCTCGCGATTCACGTCGGCCCGCGCGACCCGGGGCTCGCCGTCAAGGAGATCGAGAGAATCGGCGCGCATCCCTCCGTGGTTCAGGTGCAGATTCCGCAGATGGACGTGTTGCTGGGGAACCGCCACTACTACCCCATCTACGAGGCCGCAGAAGCCATGGGGCTGCCCATCGGGATGCACGGCGCGGGCGAGGGGGCGGGCGTGAACACGCCTATGAACCCCACGGGAATTCCCGCCTATTACATCGAGGTTCACACGGGCGCGGTGACGATTGCGCAGTCCCAGGTCATCAGCCTGGTGTGCGAGGGCGTGTTCGTGCGCTTCCCGAAACTCAAGGTCGTTTTCCAGGAGATGGGCTACGCCTGGCTGCCGAGCATCATGTGGCGCTTCGATCAGGAATGGCGCTCACTGCGCGCGGAGGTGCCCTGGCTCGAGCGTCCGCCGAGTGAATACATCGTCGACCACATCCGGCTGACCACACAGCCCATCGCGGAGCCGCCCACGAACGAGGACCACCGCCAGATTCTCAGAATGGCGAAGGCGGAAAAGACGCTGCTGTTCGCGTCCGATTATCCGCATTGGGATTTCGACAACCCCCGGCAGGTTTTTCAGGAAGTCCCGGACGAACTGAGGCGGCGCATCTACCACGAGAGCGCCGAGGAGTTATACGGCCACAAGCTTTGAGGGGGAGAGCGTCAAAGGGCTGTTGAAAAAGACCTTGTTTTCCTTCGCTCGGCGACTTGATGATCCCGTAGGGACAGGCCTCCGTGCCTGTCCTGATTGTAACCATCCTGCAAAAGGACAACCACGGAGGGTTGTCCCTACACTGCCATCCCTCCATCATCGGGGTTTTTCAACAGCCCCCTCAAGGGGGGAGTGAATTACTCTCTCGTGAAACGGCAAGAACTCTCAAGGAGTTAGTGCATTTTAGCGCGTTTCTTCTGTGGGTTTTTTCAACAATCCCACCTTTAAGGGGGAGTGGTTCTCTTCTCTCTTGCCGGTTGGTTATTCGGGAGAAGTACAGTACGTGGACTTAGGGCTACTTGAGAGCTGAACGGCCGGTGATGCCCGCCCGTATCAAAGATCGAGGCGGAATTTTTGCACCGCCTCCTCGTTGACTTCCACTCCCAGACCCGGACCGTCGGGAACCTTGACGACCCCGTCTTTCGCCACGAAGCCGGTGACGATGTCCTCATCGTGCCAGGCGGGGGCCTTGCCGGATTCGTTATAGACGATTGAAGGGGTCGAGGCGAAAAGATGCGCACAGGCGGCGTCGTTCAGCGCGCTGTGGATCACGCTGCCGCAGATGCCCTCGATGCCGTGGATCTCGATGAGGGCGGCGGCCTTTTTCGCGTGGAGCAGGCCGCCCTCGCGGTTCACCTTCAGGTTCACGATGTCGGCGGCGCGCCTGCGGGCGATTTCGGCCAGATAGTCGGGCCGGAACGACTCGTCCGCGCAGATGGGGATGCGCGTGTTCTTGTTGACGAACTCCAGGCCGTCGAGGTCGTTGCCGGGCACGGGCTGCTCCAGCATGGTGATGCCGTACTCCTCGATGCGCGCGCACATCTGCACGGCGAGCTTGGGCGTCCAGCTCATGTTCGCGTCGACGACGATGTGGGCCTCATCCCCGGCAGCCTCCCGGGCCGCCGCCACGCGCGCAATGCTCGTCTTCGTGTCACGGTTCATCTTCACCTTGAACGAGGTGATGCCCAGAGCCATGGATTCCGCCGCGAGCTCGGCGGTTCGCTCGGGTGATTCCAATGGCAGGATGTCGAAGGCGGGCATCTCGTCCCTGATTTTTCCGCCCAGGAGATCGTAGACCGGGCATCCCAGCATGCGCCCCAGGAGGTCGTGCACCGCGCAGTCGATTGCCGCTTTGGGTGAGTAGTGGAAGGGGATGGCCTTTTCCATCTTGTGGACGATGAGTTCCCTGTCGAAGGGGTTGCTATCGGCGACCGCGGGTACGAGGTATTCATCGAGAATCTGGTACGCGCTCTTGAGCGTCTCCCCGGTGGGAAACGAGCGGAGCGGCGCCCCGCCCCAGCCGGAAACGCCGTCGCAGGTGATCTTGACGACGATGTCCTCTGAATGCGTCGCCATGCGCGTGGCGCTCTTGTAGGGATGGTTCAAGGGTATGGCGACGGGGAAGAGTTCTATTTTCTCGATTTTTCTCATTCGTGCTCTCGGCTCCTCTGGCGGGGAATCAGACGTGCAGCATCACCAGGTCTTTTTCGAGCGTAACCTCATACGTCTCGATGGAGGGGTCTTCTTCCGCCTCGAGCGTGACCTCATAGGTTTTGACGCGCATTTTGTGGGGATTGAAGACCGAGCGCCCGTTCGTGATGTCGAACTCCCAGCAATGCCAGGGACACACGAGAACCTGCTCGTCCATCACGTATTCATAGGTATGGGGCCTGGATGACTTCATCGTCCCCTTGACCTTGCCGAGACACAGCGGCGCGCCCTGGTGCGGACAGGAGTTCCTGACCGCGTAGAGGGAATTCTTGATGTTGAACACGCCGATGGAGCGGCCCTCGACCTCGACTATCTTGCGCGCGCCGGGGGGCAAGTCCGAGATTTTGCACACCATGTGTTTCGCCATGCGCGATTCGCCCCGCTTTAGCCTTGCGCCGCCGCGGCCGCCGCCTTTTCCCGCAACATCTCCTCGAGCTTCGGCATGGCCCGCACCGACGCGTAGCGCGCGTGCTGGCCGCTCTGGGCGGAGAGGCTCCGCTTCGAACCCTTCGGGATGTGGATGATGGAGCCGGGACCCGCTTGCTGCCGGTCGTCGTCCACCTGGGCGTCGATGACTCCCTTGATGACGTAGACGAATTGCTCGTGCGCGTTCTCGGCCGTCTGGTCCTCAAAGCCCTCGGGAATCTCGCCGTAGCCGAACGCGAGGCGCTCGCCTTCGATCCACACGGTGTGGCGTCCCGAAGATGCGGGCGCGTCCAGGGAGGGGAGAATCGGGTAATAGGAGTTGTTCAGGCCCTCGACGATGATTTCCGATCTCTCGGCGTCTCTTTCGAATTCTTCAGCGGTGCCTTCCTCGTATCGCTGGTTGATTTCTTCGACGGTGAGCGCCTTGTCCGGCACAACCTGGTCCCTGTCGAGCCCCACGACCGTCCAGGAGCGGTCCTTCACGTAGAGGTAGTCCATGTCGCCGTCTTCGGTGGCGCCCATCTGATGCTGCGCGTAGGCGGGGACGTGAACGAAGGTGCCCGGCGTGACGACTCTTCTGTCCTTACCGACGAGGGCGTTGATTTTACCACTGACGGGGAAAATCATGAGCTCGTTGGGGTGATAGTGTATCTGCGAACCCGTGCCAGCCACCTTGCTGACCTGGCAAAAATACATGTATTCCCCCTCGATGATGGAACCCTGACCGGAGGAGAGATGGGGGGTAACGGCTTTTTTCTCTATTTCATCGAAACGATGGAACGGCATCCGGTAAACTCCTTTTCTGACGAAAATATCCCTGCATTCGTTTTCGGTGATTCAAGGCAATTCGCCGCCGGGAATCAAAAAAATTATTGTTGTCAGGTTTGTTGAACCCAAGGCGCGAATGTTACCCTTTCCCGTCGCGTCTGACAATTTATGTTCGACAATAAATGAGGCGCTCCCCGGCATTTTCCTGGCGGTGGGCGCGATCCTGGATACTTAACGGCACTTATCAAATATACTGGAGATGGATATGGCGGATGAAAAAGTTCGGTTGGCGTCGATAGGCCTGGCCAACTGGGGAACCATGCTGGGGAATGCCGCGAAAAGGGCGGGAAACGTGGAGATTACCCGGTGCTTCACGAGAACCGAGTCCTCGCGCGAGGAATTCGCGGAGAAATTCGGTTGCCGCCCGGCGGCGTCTTTTGAGGAAGTCCTGAAAGACAGCGAGGTGGAGGGAATCCTCATCGCCACGCCCCATTCCACGCATACGGACCTGATCACGCAGGCGGCATCCGCAGGCAAGCACGTTTTCGTCGAAAAGCCGCTCACCCTGACGGTGGCCGATGCGGACAAGTGCATCGACGCCACTGAAAAAGCAGGCGTTACGCTCCTGGTCGGGCACCACAGAAGGCGGCAGGGAGCGAACCGCCGGATACGGGCGATGATAGACGAAGGCGCGCTGGGCATGGTTCACGCACTGGAAGCGAATCTCTCGAATCCCAACGGGCAGAACCCGAGAAGCGGCTGGCGGAACGACCCGGCGGAATGTCCGGCGGGGGGCATGACGGGGCTGGGCGTCCACATGGTGGACAATCTCCAGTACCTGGCCGGCCCCGTGAAGCGGGCGAGCGCGTTCAGCAAGCAACTGTTCGCCGCCGGCAATCTCGATGACGTGACGAACATCATTCTCGAATACGAGAGCGGCCCGCTCGGCTACATCACCACCTGCTACGTCACGCCCAAGCAGTGCACGACCTCGGCCCATGGCACGGAAGGCTCCGCATGGAGCGAGGACGAGGGGGAGCGGCTCTATCTCCAGAAAAAAGGCGAGAATGAAAGGAGCGAGCTCTCCGTGGACGGCGGCGATGCGCTCGCCGAAGAAATACAGGAGTTCGGCAAGTGCATACGGGGCGAAGCCACGCCCGAGACGGACGGAAGAGCCGCGCGGGAAGTCGTGGCCGTTCTGGAGTCTATCGTTGAGAGCGCCAAGAGCGGGCGCGTGGTCGATGTTTCCGAGATTAGAGGACAATAAGGGTGAGTCGAGATTCGTGGGAAATCGGGGGCGTGGAAGTGGCCGCAGGCTCCTATGAATACGTGAAAATACCGGTGGCGCAGATGCTCACCGGCTCAGAAACCGGCCTGCCCCTTCATTGCGTGAGGGGGGCGAAGCCCGGCCCCACGCTTTCCGTTCTGGCGTGTGTCCACGGGGATGAGCCGCAGCCGATTCGCGCGTTCCAGAACGTGCTGGCGCGAATCGACCGCGCGCAATTGAGCGGCGCCCTGTTGGTGGTACCGGTGGCGAACCCGTTCGCCTTTGCGAATTTCTCGCGGCAATCGCCCGATCAGCACGAGCAGACGAATCTCTGGGGCGCGTTTCCGGGTTCGGCCAAGGGGACGCTGACGCAGCGCTACGCGCACAAGATTCGTAAAATCCTTATCGAGGGTGCGGATTATCTCGTGGAATGTCATTCCGGCGGTGCGGCCGGGAGAATCCAGAGGCGCGTCGACATGGACCCGGACATCGAAGGCGCGGCAGGTGAAAAATCGCGCGAGATGGCGATCGCATTCGCAAGCGGGGGCGCGGGCCTGGTGCACAGCGTGCCCTTCAGCAAATCGAGCGCATCGGGCTATGCGCTCGCGCAGAAGATACCGGCGGTCAGCGTGGAGATTGGCGGCGCCTACCTCCCCGAGTGCGAGGAGAACCTCTACCGGGAGAACCTGGAGGAGGGGTTCTTGAACCTGCTCGTTCACCTCGGGATGCTTCCCGGGGAGGAGAAGAGATTGAGGATCACCTATTTCGGTTTCGCTAATCGAGCCGAGGCGAATCCCTCGAGCGGCGGATACCTCATCTCGCGGAAAACGCACTTCGCAGACCTGGGCGCCAAAGTGAGCGAAGGGGAGCTTCTGGGTGAAATGCTGGATCCGTTCTCCCTGGAGGTAGTGGAGGAGTTGCGCAGTCCCGCCGACGGGGTGCTCTTTTTCAGCAGGTGCAGCGGGCCGTTCGAAGTGGGGAACAAGGGGTTCGCCGTCGCCACTGAATACCGGGAAATATGACAAACCGCGCATAAGCGCGATTTTATCTATGGGCCTTTGAAGGACAGATTTGGAGGAAACGCAAGAAAATGCCTTTTTACGAACCCGAAACGATGGAGCAAAGACTGGCGGGGGCGAGCTACAGCACTTCCGAGGGTGTGTGGGTGGATGGCGAGCGCGTCATATTCGGCATCATCAACAAGCCGGCGGGCACGGGCAGCAGACCCCATCGCCATGCGAATGAGCAGTTCATCCTCGTGCAGCAGGGCAGCCTGAAGGCGATGATCGACGGCGAGCGGAAAACGGTCGGCGCGGGGGGCATCATCCACATACCGGCCAATTCGCTCCACAGCATGGTGGCCACCGATGATGAGGACGTCATTTTCATCGTGGCGAAGGATACGGCCTGGCAGATCGAGGGAGTCCCCGAGGATGATTCCTCTTATGGCGCGTACATCGGCGATGGCGCTGACGAGAGCGTGGCCGCGCGATTTCGCGAGATTTCCGAAAAAGGCTCCGAATAAAGGGGTTGCTTCCGACGAGGGAGGTCGGTGGGAGTGAAATGTAGCGCTTCTTCTGAGGGGTTTTTCCGCAGCCCCCATAAAGCGGAGATTGACTAAAGTGCAAGAAAACCGATCGCGTCAATCCCCGGTGAGGGGGGGAGTGTCAGAAATTGCGGGGATAAGGCGGTTTTCGCGCGCCTGATTCCGCAACACGGAAAACTCGTAAATTTTGCCCGAAGATTTTGACTTGATATCCTATTTTTGCAAGAATGCCCGAAATTCGGACCTGAGCCGCAATGAACCACACAGAACAGACGGGATAATCCCATGGCTTCGGCTATGGACTCATTGTATATGAATTATTTTGAAATTCGTATCATTTGGGAGGCTGTTGATGGCGACGGCGAGTGAAGTCAGAAGGGATGAAGTAAAACTACCTGACGAATACACCAAGCAGGAAAGAGTCTGGATGTGGCTCAAGGACAACGTCCCGAGCTTCATCGCGGTGCTCGTCATATGGGAGTGCATCGCCTGGTACGTGAATGAACCCGCTCTGTTCCCGCGCGTATTTCCCATTGTCCACCGCTTCTACGAGGTCACCTTCCTGAAGTCCGGTGAGACCACGTGCGTCTTGTGCGTGCACTCCTACCACACCGCCTGGCGGATCATGATAGGAATGCTCATCGCCGGCTTCGTGGGGATAGCCATCGGCATCGCGATGGGCCGCATCGGCTGGTTCGAGAAGTTCATGATCCCCATCCTGAGCATGCTCCTGCCCATTCCGGCACTGGCCTGGAGCCCGATTCTCGTCTTGTGGTTCGGCCTCGGCAACACGACCATGATATTCATCACCGCGTTCGCCGCGGCGCTTCCGGCCATATCCTCCACCTGGACGGGGGTGAAGACCATCAATCCCATCTGGATACGGGCGGCGCAGTCGATGAACGCCGAGGGGATGACCCTGTTCTGGAAGGTCATTTTCCCCGGTTCGCTGCCCTTCATCCTCTCGGGCATCCGCATCGGCCTCGCGCGCGCATGGCGCGCCGGCATCGCAGGCGAGATGGTGGCCGCGAGCGACTGGGGTTTGGGCTACGCCATCTTCGACAGCCGCGAAGACCTGGACACCGCATTCATGCTGGTGGGAATCGCGGCCATCGCCCTGGTCGGCTTCGTGATGGAGAAGTTCATCTTCGAGAAATTTGAAAAAGTGACCGTCGTCAAGTGGGGCATGATGGAAGAGGTCGGCGGACAGCGCCAGTAACCGATAAAACCCAAAGGCAAAAGATAAGGCCGGCTCCCTCGCGGGGGCCGGCCTTTTTTTGTAATTCCGGTGGGGAGTGGCGCTAGTTGCCGCGCACCGCCTCGGTCGCCATGTGTTCGAGTTCTATCACCCTCGGGTCGAACGGGTCGCGGGGGCGCGGCACGTCCACGATAATCTCTTTATGGATTACGCCTGGCTGGCCCGCGAGAACGACGATCCTGTCCGCGAGGTAGACCGCTTCGCTCAGGTTGTGCGTGACGTAGAAGATGGTCTTCTTCGTTTTCTCCCAGACTTCGACCGTCAGCGACTGGAGATTCTCGCGCGTCTGCGCGTCGAGCGCGCCGAAGGGCTCGTCCATGAGCATGAACTGGGGCTCGTAGGCGTACGCCCGCGCAACGGCGACGCGCTGCTTCATGCCGCCGGACAGGTTGTGGGGATAGAGGTGGGTGAATTTTTCGAGGTGCACGAGTTCCAGGTATTCCTGCGCCTTTTTCGTGCGCTCCTCTTTGCCCAGCCCCTTCATCTCGAGGCCGAACTCGACGTTCCGGAGAGCGGTGCGCCACGGGAATAGGGCGTATTCCTGAAACACGACGCCCCGGTTCATGCGGCCCGCCGCCGAAATGGGGTTGCCGTCCAGCGAAATGGAGCCCGCCGTATGATTCAGGAACCCGGCGAGAATATTCAGGAGGGTGGTCTTTCCGCATCCGGACAATCCCACGACGCAGATGAACTCGCCGTCCTGAATGTCGAGATTGATGTCCTTTAAGGCGTGAACCCTTCTGTCCTTCAGGTAGTATTCCATGTGCAGGTCTTTGATGCTTACTTTCACCGGCATGTTATTCGGTCCTTATGAGATATCTGATAGAACGTGATTTCGTCTTTTTGTTTTTCGCTATGACCCCGAAAAATAACGCAGATGATCCGCACCCGTCAATTCCGTCAGGCTCCGCAATTCGATTCGCGGAAATCAGAAAAAAGCATAGATGCCCTCAAAATTCATCACCACGAGAAGAGCGCCCATGACGAACAGAATGATCGTGACGATACGGAAGAACAGCTGATCCGTAAAAATGTTGTATATCTTCGTGCCCACAAAGAATCCGAGCAGCACGGGCGTCGTCAGCACGAGGATGAGCCACAGGGCCGTTTCGCCGATGTAGCCCGCCGCCGCGATGGAGGCGATGGCCGCGACCCGGAGCACCACCTGGCTCGCGCTCAGCACGAAGAGATAGCGCTCTTTCGAGATTTTCATCCCCGTTAAGTAGGAGGCGATGACGTGGGAGGGGATGTTGATGGTCCCTAGCATGAGGCCTGCGACCGCGCCCATGCCAAGCGAACGCTTGAGAGATTCCTCGGGCGCCGGTTTTTCGGTCTGCCGCCATTGCCAGACGATCTGGCAGATCAAAAAAGCGCCCAGGATGAATTTCATCAGGCGTGGATCGGTATTCAGGAGAATCGTCAGCCCGACGGCAAGGCCCACCAGACTCATCGAAAAGAAGGGAACGAAGGGCCGCAAGCCCTCGTGGACGGCCGCGCGCGTTCGCCAGGCGTTCATGAGGCTCGTGCACAGGGTGGGGATGGAGATGACGGCGATGGCCGTCGGCACGTCCCAGAAAATGGCCACGGTGGGCGTCGTGAGGGTGGCGAAGCCGAATCCGCCCACCGCCTTGAGGCCCGAGCCGACGAATGCGGCGCAAAAAACCAGAATATAGACCAGAGGACTCAAAATAACCCCGAGAAAAGAAGTTTTTACGCCAGGCGAGATGAGGCTGAAAGCGACACTCGAAGACGTGAACGGCTCATCGCGAGAAATCCGCAAACATGGCGCTGAACCTTGACGCCGCTGCGATTATATCGGCATTATAACCGCCAACCTTGAGTACGGGAAATCTCATAGGCTCGTTTCATCAGCATGTGTCGAATGCCCCTTCGACTTTTGAATGGAGCCGTCAACCACGGCTTCGGCGCGCCGGATTTGAGGGTTTTTTGAATGGATTTTTCCTTATTTTATATCCTGTATCGTCCCGAAGATATGACCGAGGCGCAGGTCCATGAGGATATGCTCGAAGAGAGCATTCTGGCGGACGAGTTGGGTTACTCGTGCGTCTGGTACGCCGAGCATCACTTCTCACGCGTCGGGATGATCCCCGACCCCCTCCTCATCTGCGCCGCGGTGGCGCAAAAGACGAAAAAAATCCACGTGGGCACGGCCATTTCCATCATGTCGTTTCACGATCCCATAAGGCTGGCCGAGCAGGCCGCCATGGTAGATCTCCTGAGCGGCGGCAGGCTGGAGCTGGGCATCGGGCGCGGCTCCCAGCCCAAGGAGTTCCAGGGTTTCGGCGCGAAGCCGTCGGAAAGCCGCGAGCGCTTAAAAGAAGGTCTCCACATTCTCTCCCGCCTTCTCGAAGGGCAGAAGGTGACGTTCGAGGGCCGGCATCACCAGTGCGCGGACGTGGAAATCTTCCCCAAGCCCCTCCAAAGGCCGCGCCCGCCCATCTGGCTGGCGGGAACGAGCCCCGAAACCTACACTTATGCGGGCGAGAACGGCTTCAAGGTGATGGCCTCGGCCGGCTTCACGGGGCCTGAGGTTTATAAGCAAAAGTTCGGGCTTTACGAGGACGCCATCAGGAAATCGGGCGGCGACCCCGCCGGAATCGACAGACCCCTGGTTCACCACATCCACGTCTGCGATGCGGCGGATGCGAAGGAATGCTTCGACCTCACGGTGGAGGGCGAGGGCGAGTACCTGCGCTACCGGGCGAAGATGAACGAGGTGGAAATGCCCGAGGATGAGGCGAAGCACCTGAAGCGCAACTGGAGTTATGAGCTGGACGTCGCCGAGATTGTCAGGGGCGGCGGCATCATTGCCGATCCGGGGGCCGTGGCGGAGGATATCTGCAGGCTGCGCGATGATTACGGGGTCAATCACGTTATCCTGGCGCCCTGGCGCGGGCCGGACCACGCCGCGGTGATGCGCTCGATAGAGAGCTTCGCCAGTGACGTCATGCCGCTGGTGAACGCCACCGCGCCCGTCGGCACAGGTGGCAGTCAGCCTTGAAGCCTTGAAGGTTTCTTTCTTGTCTTAAAAATCAGGAGGCGCTTTGTCGTGGGTATGAGCTTTAGTTTGCATCTGGTGCCGGATGACATCCGGGTCGTGGCGGAGCGCTCGAAATACGCCGAGGACAACGGTTTCGAGCAGGTGTGGATAGCGGAGAGCCACCTCACCTGCCGGGATCACAACATCGCGCTCGCCCTGGCGATCGAGAATACCTCGCATGTGAAAATCGGCCCCGGCGTGACGAACCCGGTCCTGCACGACGACAGCGTCGCAGCGAGCGCCATCGCCACGCTCGATGAACTATCGGGCGGCCGGGTGCTGTTCGGCATCGGCTCGGGCGATACGCCCGTCTATACGCTGGGCAAGAAGATGGCCCGGCTCGCGCGGATGCGCGAATCCATAGCGGCGGTTCGCGCGTTCACGCGCGGCGAGACGGTGGAATACGCCGAGGGCGTGCACGTGAACATGTGGTGTGAGCGGGATATCCCCATCTACACCTCCGCCGAGGGTCCCCGGACGCTCTCCATGTCGGCCGAGGTCGCGGACGGCGTCATCGTGGGTTCGGGCGTCTACCAGGAGACGGTGGACTGGGTGATGAAGTACCTGAACGAGGGGATGGCGAACCGCGACTCCTCTCTGGGCGAGATGGACATCATATTCGGCGCGGTCGTCTCGGTGGATACCGACAGCGTGCGCGCTCGCGAGAAGGTGCGGGCGCGGGTGGCGAACCGGGCGCACCACAACTTCCGCATGACGCTCGACTCGGTGCCCGACCCGTACAAGCCCGAAATCAAACACCTTCTGGACAACTTCGACGTGAGCAACTGGCGGGATCCCAAGCACGTGCCGCTCATTACCGACTACATCCTGGACCGCTTCACCATCACGGGAACGCCCGGGGAATGCGTCGACCGCATCCAGGAGATCGAGTCCTACGGCGTCAAGAGCATCATGATCGACCCCCCGAACCAGGATTTCGACGAATCTCTCAAAATGTTCACCGAAGAGGTTTTGCCCAGGTGCGTATGACCGCATCCGGGGCGTAATCGACCGCCTTATTCATAAAAGGAACCCAACATGGCGCTGATACCCGATTCTCATGCCGGCATTCTCGACACAAAGGCCCTCCTGTACCTGGGCACCCAGAACAAGGACGGATCTCCCCAGGTCTCTCCCGTATGGTTCGGCACCAACGGCGACATCATCGAGGTGAATTCGGCCAAAGGCCGACTGAAGGACCTCAACATGCGCGCGAGGTCCAAGGTTTCCATCGCCATCGTCGACCCCGAAAACGCCTACAGGTGGGTGGGGATTCAGGGCACGGTGGTGGAGATTACCGAAAACGGGGCGGAAGAGCATATCGACGCCCTGGCGAACAAGTATCTGGGCGTGGACAGCTATCCGAACCGCCAGGCGGGACAGGTGCGCGTCATCTACCGCATCCGGGCGGACAAGGTGTTCACGATGGGTGCGTAAGAAGCCCTGCGCACCGGATTGCCATGTACGGGACGGAGACCTGATAGATGAAATTCTCGCTTTTCTACATTCCTGCCTGTCAGGAGGGCGAAAGCTACAAGCACGAGTTCGACCAGTTGATCGAACAATGCGAGGTGGCCGACGAGCTCGGCTATGAAGCCGTGTTCCTGGCCGAGCACCACTTCTCCCGCGTGGGCATGTGCCCCGACGCCCTGATGGTCGCGCTCGCCATCGCGCAGAGAACCAAAAAGATCAGAATCGGCACCGCCATCTGCATCATGCCGTTCCACAATCCGGTGCGCCTGGCCGAACAGGCCGCCCTGGTCGACGTGCTGAGCGGGGGACGTCTGGAACTGGGCGTCGGCAGGGGCTCCCAGCCCAAGGAATTCCAGGGCTTCAACATCTCCCCCTCCGAGAGCAGAGAGAAGATGCAGGAGGGCCTCGAGGTCTTGACCCGCCTGCTGGAGGGGGAATGCCTCACCTTCCACGGGAAGCATTACAGCTGCATCGACGCGGAGATTTTCCCGAAACCCATCCAGAAGCCGCGTCCTCCCATCTGGCTGGCCGGCACGAGTCCCGAAACCTACGTCTTCGCCGGCCAGAGGGGGTACAACATCATGGCGTCGGGCACCTTCAAGGGGCCTGAGGTGTATCTGGAGAAGATGGAGTTGTTCAACGAAACCGTGCGCAACCGGGGCGGCGACCCGAGTGTTTATCCCGCCCTCATGGCGCACCACGTCCACGTGTGCGACGACCCCGAGCATGCCTGGCGGCAGATCGAACCCTCGGAATCGTGGTATCTCTCCTACCGCAGCGCGGTGAATTCCATCGAGATGCCGCTCGAGGAGAAAGAAGCCCTCAAGCGCAACTGGAGCTACGACGTCGACATCCGCCAGGTCATCGAGGGGGGCGGCGTCATCGGCCCGCCGGAGAAGGTGATCGCCGATCTCAAGCGCCTCCAGACGGAGTTCCAGGTGAATCACATCATGATCTTCGTGCTGCGCGGCATCGCCCAGGACGAGGCGATTCAGTCGATAGAGCGGTTTGCGAAAGAGGTGATGCCCGCGTTCGCCGAAGAGCGCGCGGCGAGTTCAAGCGAATAACATCGGTTTCGAGGAGAACGGAGAATGTGGATATCCCCATTAAGGCTGAATGACGCCCAGGAGCCCGCGCGCGGCATACTCGAGGGCATCCGGGCGAAACGGGGCGCCGTGCCCAAGCTGCTGCTCACGATGGCGCGCAGGCCCCAGGTCCTGAACGGACGCCAGACGATGAACATGGCCGTCCACGGCGGGAATTCGACGCTGGGCGGGAGGCGCGAGGAACTGATCTCCTACTACGTGGCCACCATCGGCGGGTGCTATGGCTGAACGATGAACCATGGCCAGGCTTTCCGTGCTGAAAGCGGCGACGACGTAACGCTGGCCGACGTGGCCACCGTGGTGACGGACAGGGACAATTCCCCGGTTCTCGACGATGCGGACAAGGCGATGCTCGCCTTCGCCGAAAAACTCACGTTCGACCACTACGCGATGAGCGAGGCGGACCTGGACGCGCTGCGCGAGGGGGGCTTCAGTGATGAGAACGTGCTGGACATCATCGGTTCCGTCTCGTACCGGAACATGAGCAACCGGCTGAACCTGGCGCTCGGCCTCGATGCCGTCGAACCCGAAGGCCCGGACGAGTTGATGGAGGTGGTGCGCTTCTCCCGAACCGCTCGGGCTTAAAAGACATATATCCGTTTGCCGGCCGAGCAAGTCCGGGCCGGTGATTATCAGGCAAAAAAGTTTGCCACCGTTCATTTGCGGCGCGCCCAGGCCGCGAAACAAAGCAGAAAGGAAGAGATTCCATGTCAGAGCTCACCATCCGTCCGCTGAACTGCGGCACCATTCACACGGATTACTCCAATATGGTGTATTGGACGAACTTCGGGACGAAACTGGAGATTCCCTCGTTCATCTACATGATCGAGGGGGCGAAGGACCACGACGGCAAGGACGTGAAGGTCGTGGTCGACACCAGTTTCCTGGACCCCGAGCGCGGCGGCGCCCCCTGGCCCGCGAGCCGGGAACCCGGCCAGGGCGTGCGCGAGCAGCTCGAAGGCGCGGGCTGGAAGCCCGAGGATGTGGACATCCTCATCCTCACGCACCTCCACTGGGATCACTCCCAGAACTGCGACCTGTTCACCAACGCGGTTAAATACGTGTGGGCGGAGGAGCTTCAATACTCCATGTGCCCGGTCGCGCTGCAGGCGAAACCCTACGACGCGCCGATCCACCCCAACACCCGCTGGCCGGTGATCGCGCAGCAGGGCATCATCTTCGAGCCGATCTGGAAGGACAATACCGAGATCGTGCCGGGCGTCACCTACTTCCACACGCCGGGCCACACGCCGGGGCACTGCTCGGTCGCCGTCGAGACGCGCGTGGGCACCTACGTCATCGCCGCCGACGTCATCCAGATCAACGAAGGCCTCGAGCGCCGCGTTCCCGCCGGCCAGATGTCGAACATGCGCGACGCGATGGATTCCATCCATAAGTGCATCGAGCGCGCCACGAAGGAGGAATACATCCTGCCCGGTCATGAAATCTCGGTGCTGGAGAAGGAAGTCTACCCGTAAGAGCGTATAACGCTCGGCGCCAAGAGCCGAGTGTTTGCAAAGGGAGGAATCAGGATGGCGATGAGCGAGCGGGGCAGGGCCTTGTACGAGGAGATGAAGGCGGCGCGCGGGTTTATCTACCCGGCGTATGAACTCCTGTGCGAGGTGGACCCCGAGCTTCTGGAGAACTACGAGAACCTCAAAAACCACATCATGAAGAAACAGGGCCCCTTTCATGAGAAATACAAGGAGCTCTTCATCGCGGTGGCGAGCGCCTCGCGCAACCCCTCTGATACCGAGGGCATCAAGAACCACTTGAAGAAAGCGCTGCAACTCGGCGCGACCGTCGAGGAGGCGACCGAGGCCCTCGAGTGCATGCTGCCCCCCTGCGGGATGACGGCGCTCGTGGCGGGGTGCACGCAGCTCAAAGAGGTGATCGACGAGGGGTATTAGAGCAAGGCCGAAAGTGAGCCGACCGGGGGAGTGCGCGATGCTCCCCCGGTTTTTGTTTGTTATTTGCGACCGAAGGGGGAGCGATTGCAGAGCCGTGGGGGTGCGATGGTTTTGCAGCCGGACAGGCGCAGGAGCCTGTCCGCTACCTCCGCCTGCTAGAAGGTGAAAACAGGTATTCGTCATGTTTCCATCTCGGGTTGCGCAGTCGATATAAAAGATATATATAATATATATGTTTATTGGGAGGGACACTCGATGAGGCTCACCGTTCAGACAGACTATGCACTCAGGATGCTGATGCACCTGGCCTGCCGCACTCATGACCTGGTGACGATCCACGAGATTGCGGAGCGGTACGGGATATCAAAGAACCATCTGGTGAAGGTCGCGCACAGGCTGGGCCGCGCGGGGTTCATCGAAACGATCCGCGGCCGAAGCGGCGGCCTGAGGCTCGCCGAGCCGGCGGAGGAAATCTCCGTCGGGACGGTGGCGAGGCACACCGAACAAGGCAGCGCCCTCGTCGAGTGTTTTCCGGGCGGAAGCGGAAAGTGCCTGGTTAAGCCGCACTGCCGGCTCAAGAGCGTTCTGGCCGAGGCGCAGGAAGCCTTTTTCACCGTTCTCGATCGCTACACCATCCACGACCTGGTGAAACGCAACCCCGGACTGCTCGCCTTGCTTGTCGGAGACGCCGCATGAACACGACGCATCTCAAGATCGTGGGAGAACGCCGGGCCGGAATCCAGGCGAAAGCCGCCGCGATGGGGGTCGACGAGGCGTACGTCTCCGAGCTCGTGAATGCTTTCTACAGCCGCATCCGGGAAGACCGGCTCCTCGGGCCGATTTTCGATGAAGCCATCGGCGACAGGTGGGGGCTTCACCTCGAGAAGATGAAGGATTTCTGGGCGACGGTGGCCTTGGGCGCCGGGCGCTACTCGGGAGAACCGATTCCGGCGCACAAGAAACTCGTGGAGGTCCGGCCCCGGCATTTCGACGAATGGCTCGAACTGTTCGAGGAAACCCTGCAGGACACGGCGCCCACGCCGGAGGCGGCCGCCTATTTCATGGGCCACGCCAGGCAGATCGGGCGAGGACTGCAGATCGCCATGTTCGGCGCATCAGGTTTCGGGAGGGCAGGCGCATGAGTGAGAACATTCCGGAAGGGCTCGTCAAGTATTTCGAAAGCAAAATCTTCACCGAGAAGACCGTTCCCGAAAAACTCCTGACCCTGCACGACACGAAGCCGGGCGTCTGGGCGCGAATCGTTGTTCTCGAGGGCAGCCTCGACTATGTCGTAACGGGTGCGCCCGAGCGGAACCGCCGCCTGGATACCGGAGATGTCGGCATCATCCGGCCCACCGAGCCCCACCGTGTGGAACTCCTCGGAATGGTCCGGTTCCAGGTGGAGTTTTACCGGCCCAACAAGACTTGGGAAATTGCTGAACAGTAATTTGGATATCTTCCTTCTGAGGTTTTTTCCAATAACCGAATGATCTCTTCCCGTGGCAAATCATATAACGCATCGATGGCTGCAGAGCGTAGCGCCTGCAGCTTAGGTAAGTTCAGGCCAAGCTTCTGAATAGTCGCTTCTGCTGCACGTTCTCCCTCCGAGCGCGGAAAGACTTCTCCACCGCCTGTGAACAGGAACTTTTGTTCGCAATTAGCGTCCAGGGGCGAAATCAATAAATTTTCATCAAACCAGCTTCCCTTCTTGTATCCACAGTGACGTGGCTCTCCTACCGCGAGTTCTCGTTGGCATGAACATAGGAGGTTTTCGTATTCCAGTTGCCGATCTTGATAATTCTCTTTAGGACGGAAGTGCTCTACATGACTATTCTCCAGCATGACCATAGATTCACAATAGCAACATATAAAGCCCTGCTCTTGAATTAGTGCTTGGTGAATGAACTTCCTGATTTCGGCTGGAACTCTATTCCACCTTGGTCGGTGGGACATCGTATCTTCGTCTTTCCAAGTTGAAAAAGCATCCGGTTCCACACCCTTAAGAATTTGTTTCATAGTTCAAGATGTTCTTTTCGTCGGATTAGCATATCCGCCTTGACTAAAGCTGGATCGATCCCAATTTCTTCCCGCAGTTCATTCCATAGTCCTTTTGCCTTGTCTGGTTTTTCCAGCTCGATTGCAGAAAATAACTCGGCTAAATGTTTCTTAATTTCCAGTGGCCTGTCAGGAACACCCATGTTGTCTTCAAGAATTCTGTTTACTGTCTGGCCATATGCTTCACTGGGTCGTCTGGCTTCTACGCGTTTATTCGTTCGTTCTAATATCCAGATACTTTTGGCATCTAGGTGGCTCATAATTATTGGAGAATGCGTTGATAATAGGAACTGGCAATTGGGAAATGTTTCTTTCAACGCTATAGGAACCTTGTGCTGCCATTCAGGGTGCAAATGAAGGTCGACCTCATCGATCAACACGATCGCGTCGCTTTTAAGAGGATCTTTTGAGTTTGGATTAGCAATTGCCATGCGTCGAGCTAGGTCCCCAACCAACGCCAGCATACATTTTTCTCCATCGGAGAGTTGGTTAACAACCAGTTCCTCTTTATCTTTCTCTACTACCATACGCAGTGGGGAGCGCTTTACTTTCAAATTTTTGAAGCCGGGAAGGAATCGTTCTGTTGCCAACCTAACTGCTTTGAGTTGCGTGTCGCGGTAACGCGGTTTCTCTAAACGGTATTCATTTTCCAAATCTTCACGTTCTCTGAACCACTCAAAAAATATTCTAAAGCTGTTCCAATTGCCCGATAGCGCTTGGTCATACGCAGACAGTCTGTCAAAAGGATGCCTTTTTCTAATCCTTAGCGGGATGTCTAAAACTGCGCGATTGACAGGATAATAGACTGCGAGCGGAAGCTCAGAGGATTCATTCGCTTCAAGTTCATGACGAAATAACTCTACGTGTCTGCGTAACTCCCGAAGGCCTGTAATGATTTGCTTGGATTTACCCTTACGGCTCTTCGCTACACGCCACTGAATAGTTTCACCCTGAAAACAAAGTCGGATCTTACTCTGAGTATTATTGGCTTCATTGTTGATGTCGTATTCAGAAAAAAAACGTCCCGTACCTTTTGAAGAACGGATTCGACCAATTAAACGAGACAACAATATTGCTGTACAATCGAGAATAGCTGTTTTGCCCGCTCCGTTAACACCCACCAAGACGTTGACGCCCTCAGTGAATTCCAAGTTTAATTTCGGAATCCCTCTGAAGCCGACGATATCAATAGATATGATCTTCATTTGCTCCCCCAAGTCGTCGAGCATTGATGATCAGTATGCTAGGACAACGCCAGCCTGAATGCTACCACGCGTTTAGGTGACAGTTGACACTGAAGTAAACCATAGGCACTTTTGATCGTCCAAGGAATTCAGTCAAAAATCTGCCCTTCTCACCCGTTGCAATGCGCCACTGCGGCGGTGGCGAACATGCCGGCGGCGTCGACGAGGTTCTGCGCGGGCACGCGCTCGTTCGGCAGATGGGCTTCGGAGATGAACTCGCCGGGGCCGAAGAAGACGCCCGGAATCCCGTTCTCGATGAACAGCCTGAGCGCGCCGGGGGACTCGATGCCGGGGAGAAACTCGTTCGGCGTACCGCGCACGGCGGGCACGACGCGCTCCATGAGCTGCACGACGGGCTCATCCTCGGCGATTTCCGTCACCTCGCGCGCCCCGCTCGGCATGATCTCCACCGACGCCTCGAACTCGGGGTCATCCGCCGCGAGTTCTGCGAGAATGCCCTTGAGCTTCTCCTTGACGCCGGCGGACGTCTGCCCCGGCAGCATGCGCACGTCGAAGGTGGCGCTGCACCGCCCGCCCACGACGTTCACCGCGGAGCCTCCGTTGATTGTGGAGAAGGCGAGGGTGCCCGGCCCCAGGAAGGGGTGGGGCGGAGGCGCGATGCGCTCGGCCTTGAAGGCGTCGATGATTTTCGCCATCTTCTCGATGGCGTTGACCCCCTTCTCGGGCACGCTCACGTGGACGGAGCGGCCCCGCACCTTGACTTCGAAGAACACCCGCCCCTTGAAGGAGCGGATGATGTTGTTGCCCGTCGATTCGGTGTAGAGGACCATGTCGCCGCCGAGTTCCTTCAAGATGCCGTTGTTCACGAGCGATTGCGCGCCGTAGTAGTCGCCCTTCTCGCCGTCTGAGAGCAGGACCCAGGTGAGGGCGCCGTTAAGTGAGATTTTCTCATCCTTGAGAGCCTTGAGCGCGCCGATGGTGGACGCCAGCGCGCCCTTCATGTCGGCGGCGCCGCGCCCCCAGATTTCGCCGTTTATGAGTTCGCCGCTGAAAGGGGGAACCTCCCAGGCGTCCACTTCTTCGGGATGGACGGGCACGGTGTCCATGTGGCCGCCGATGACGAAATGACCGCCCGGGCCGCCGTCTCCCGTGCGGATGATGAAGTTGGGCATTCCCGATTCGTATTCATAAGTGGTGATATCACCTACGCCGATGGCTTTGAGCTCAGCGAGGATGCGCTCGGCCATGTCCGAGCAGTCGCCGGGCGGGTTTTCCGCCGGTATGCGAATCAGTTCCTGCGCGAGGTTTACGACGTAGTCCCCATCCACGGGAACGGGGGTGATGGCGTTACTCATGAATAACTCCTTTCAAATCGAATGATACGCCTGAGATGACGAATTCTTCTTGTTGGTCAGTTTGTAATTCCTTGTCAATCACTACTTCCTGATACTGGGGTTTTCTTGCTCCCTCTGGAAGAGGATCGTAGAAAAACTCCCCCGAGGAGGGAGGGAATCCCGATCTTCGAATAGTTCACGGTAGGGACAGGCCTCCGTGCCTGTCCTGACGAAGGGCGACTACGGAAGGCAGGACAACCACGGAGGGTTGTCCCTACAAAACCATCGTGCCCGCCCACGCCACGTGAGCCTCCATGCCAACCGCTTCCGAAACGGGCTTTTTCAACAACCCCTTCTCCGTCGCGTTTGACCTTCGGCCGCTGCTCAGGGTGAGGCCGATTCGGCGGCCATGCAAGACGAGGGGAAGCCCTCCCGGTTGCAATTTACAAATTCAGCGCCAGGCGGCTTACGGTGATTTCGGTTTCCTCCAGAATTTCCGCCCGCGTCGTTTTTCCGCTCAGGACGGCCGTCAACTCCTCGTGCAGGAGGTCCACGGCTTGATCCCTGGAAATCTCGCCGCGCATGACGCCGCTGATGTCGAGATCGGTGTTCTCCGCCATGCGCGCCGCCGTCCGGGGGTTCGCCGTCACCTTGATGGTGGGGGAGACGGGATGGCCGATGGGGTTTCCGTTCCCCGTGTTGAAGACGATGGCCTGCGACCCGCACGCGGCCAGCGCGGTGACGTTCTCGACCCCGGCGCTCGGCGCGTCCAGGAAAACGCAGCCGCGCTCCTTCGTAATTTCGCCGGGAACGATGACGTCGGCGATATCGCGCGTACCCGCTTTTTTCACCGCGCCCAGGCTTTTTTCTTCAATCGATGAGAGACCGCCCTGGATGTTGTCCTCGGTCGGGTTGCAGCCGATGATGTCCATCCCCATCTCGTGGGCGTAGTCCATCGTGCGCTTCACAGCTCCCAGCAGCTTCCGCCGCACATTCGGGCTGGCCGCCCGTTTTGCGAGAAGATGCTCCGCGCCGACGATTTCCATGGTTTCCGAAAACAGCACAACGCCGCCCGCGTCCACGATCCTGTCCGCCAGAACGCCCGTGACCGGGTTCGCCACCAGCCCGCTCGTGGTGTCCGAGCCGCCGCATTCCGTGCCCAGGGTGACTTCGGAGAGATCGCACCTTTGCCGCCTCGCCGCGCTCAGGTGGCGGTACAGCTTCTGGGCGATCTCCACCCCCCGGCTCGCCGTCTGGAGCGTGCCGCCCGTCTCGTGGATGGTTAAGGTCTCGATAGGCATCCACGGCGATGCCGCAGCCGCCACGTCGGCCAGGTCCTGCGCGCTCTTGGGCTCCAGGCTCACGACGATGGCCGCGCCCACGTTCGGGTGGCCCGCCGTGCGGCCCATCACCCGGTAGTGCTGCTTCTCGTCCTCGCCGAAGAGGTTTCTCCCAAAAGTGGTGTTTACCACGACCGCTTCGCGCACGAGTTTCCCGATCCGCCGCGCCAGGGGATTGGCGTTGTCCATCGCGCTCACGACGACGAGGTGGTTCCGCGCGCCGGGCGGGCCGCTCGGCCGTTTGTAGCCCATGAAGGTGTTGCCCGGTTTTCTTCTCGGCAATCTTATTCTCCCGTATTGGGTAATAATTGAAGAACCCCTTGCGGGTCTGTCAGGATTCCACTGTAGGGGCCGATGGGGTGGACGCCCCCTTCCGGCAGTTTAGAATGTGGCGAGGCAACGTCACACACCGCCCGGAAGGAGGCATCCATGGAAGGAGTCTACATCATCGGCATCGACCTGGCGAAAAACAGTTTTCAACTCCACGGGGCGCGCGCGGACGGTTCGGTCGCGTTCCGCAGGAAGCTCGGTCGGGCGGGTCTGCTGAACTTCCTGGCCAAACAGCCGCGCTGCGTGGTGGCGATGGAGGCGTGCGCGGGGGCGCACCACTGGGGCCGTGAGATC